>Ga0208173_1000054_pt1 | contig 54611 bp, 44 predicted proteins | sample Colrivmet1555C02_FD_187669 | JGI IMG/M metagenome (GOLD analysis project Ga0208173, IMG submission 187669) | Estuarine microbial communities from the Columbia River estuary - metaG 1555C-02 (SPAdes) (version 2) | ecosystem: Environmental > Aquatic > Marine > Intertidal zone > Estuary | place...
ATAATGAGTATAATCAATATAAGTGGTTTGATTATTTGGATATGAAGATTGCTACTTTGGGATTAACAGAAAGTGATCCAATAACTGCGTGTCGAGAGTTGTTAGAACCAAATAATGTCCAAAATTCAATAATTGCACAGTTATATGAAAGTTCTCACTAAAAGGAAATATGACGAGCTTTTGGAAATTTGTGAATTGAATGTTGACAAATTTGTAAAGGAAATACTGTGTGCTGAGAAGGCTTCCCATTTCATACTTCCCGATGAATTTGTTGACTACACTCCAAATAATGTTTTTAAATTAATTGAAATAGCAGAGTTTAAGATCCCTGTAGAGACATCTCAGTCTGTCAAAGAAGAAGCTGATCGTTACAATGCGCGGATTTTGTATAAAATCTTACATGAAATTAGTCCGTTTCTTGCAAATGATCCTATGCTATGGACGTCAATTATTTTACTGAACGATTCCTTTAGGGAGTACACAGTTCAACGATGGGGTTTGAAAAAAGAAGATACCATTGAAGAAAACCGTTCCTCACAGGCAGTTATGCGAAGAATATTCTATGAAGGTTCCGGCACAAACACTAAAAGGAATTCTGCTGCTAGATTATGGTGGACCTGTGAATTGGCGTACAGCAAGACTGATGGTTTTAAATTTGTTGACCATTTGTTTTCGAATAATGACTTGACTATTGGTCTAATTGAAAGGAATTGGGCTACGAATCGAGAATATATTCGGACGATACTTGTTGTAACATTTTACTTGAAAATGGATACCCAAAGTACTCGCGATATGTTTAAAAAAATGTCGGCAACATTGAGTGTAAAAGTAGTCGAACTTTTAGGTTACATCGATTTTTTAAGAATTCTTGAAGAAATAGGGTATATTCTGGACAACAAAGATGAAATCATTGAGGAATTACATCGCTTTGATGAGGACCCTACTATTAGCCGTTCTAATAAAATTGAACTTTTGAATTGGGATGGTGAGTATATCTGCACTTTTGAGCAAAGCATTGAGCTCATTAAGCGGGGTGAGTTAACTTCTAGAGGTTTTCGCTTCAATAATATTGAGTTTGTACCGAGTAAAATTGCCACCGGAGATTATTGTTGTTTGGGGGACTTTGGTGATAAACTCATAGTAGACTTATAGTCGTGTCTGTATCGATTTTTATTGCTTTAATTATGTTTTGGCTCGGGCTTTTTTTAAGATCAAATATTTGTTCATAAAGATGGACTAACACATCTACCACCATACTGTTGCCTGATTGTTTGTATACTTGTGTATCCGACGTAACTATTTTAAAATTTTGGCCAAATCCCATGAGTGTTAAATTCTCACGCGGTGTTGTTGGTCGAATTATTCCATGTGGGCCAAATTTTATTTTACCATTGTATTTGTTCCAGAGAAATTTAGAAAGAGGCTCTGCCATATTTTTTAAATCGTCTATGGACTTTGATGGTTTAAAGCGAAGTTGTAGGCCGCTGTTTTCTGAATCAGATTGCATTTCCTTCAAAAATTTAATAAACATCTTACGATTGGATTCAACCTTGATGTACTCACTCCATTGTTCTTCAGAAATATGTCTAGTCGAAAATACTTCGCTTGATTGAAAACTTCCTTCTTCTTCGGAATTTAATGGATGGTACACGAAGTTGCCGTGCCAATTAGTTATTTGTCTTGCAGTTTGACATGCAAAGACGCCATTATTTTGATGTGAGGAAAATAAGTTATGAACTCGTGTGTAACCATTTTTATCACATTTTGGACTAGTTACAAACGCAAGCTTTTTCTTTTTAATGGGAGGGAATTTTTCGAAGATATTTTTGTCTTTTTCTAATAGATCTATGGCTTTAAATTTAAGCTTTTGATGTATTGGTTTTGAAATACTTAGTTGTCTTAGGTTGTCCTTTCTCGATCCTATCACAAATATTCTTGAGCGATTTTGAGGAAAACCAATTTCAATAGGATTAATATTAATGAATTGAATGTCATATTTCTTACTAATATCTTCGCCCTTCGTTAATTCATGAAATTCTGATTTAATAATTTTCCAACTACGTCCTTTATCATTTGTTATAACACTGCTAACGTTTTCCCATATAAAGTACTTAGGGAAGGCTTGTTTTATTATTTTGATATAGTGGAAAAATAAATTTCCGCGATTGTCATTTAAACCTAGTTGCTTTCCGTAAGTCGAGAAACTTTGACATGGGCTACCACCGACGTATAAATCAACTTTATCACAAAAGTTTGAAACGTCCATTTGTGCTATGTCATCAAAAAAATTTTTGGGATCAATACTGTTGTTCGCCAAATAAGCTGCTTTAGCATGTTTGTCAATATCACAAGCAAATAGCACTTCGTGATTTATATTCAAGCGACGCATAGCCTCTTCGGGCGCACCAATGCCACTGAATGTTGTCCCTATAGTAATCTTATTTTTAGGAAGTTGAGTAACCATGTCACAATTTGCTTTGTGGAATGAAACATAGGGGTCATTTAAACCTAATGCAAGCAATACTTCAACGTTGTTATAGATTTTATCAACGGTAGACTGAAATCAACGATTTAGAGATAGTTGGCTTTGTGTGATACCATTTGTCTGTATTCCCCCCGAAAGTCCCAAAAGATCCCGACTCGCTTTAATAAAAATCGTTCGTTACCAGGCGCCGGTTGGTCATAAAAGGAGTGCTTCAACAATTTTGCCTAGATTGGCATAAACGAAAATAGGGACCTATGCATCAGCGCATTGCCATCAAACTCCTCATCCTTTTTGGGCTTACCCTCCAAGTAAAAGCTCAGAATCTCGCGGGCATCATACTGGAGAAAGGAAGCCGTGAACTCGTGCCCAATGCTTTGGTTGAAATCCCCAATGGGGCCAAAGTGGTGTCGGATCCGAATGGCCGTTTTCAAATTCCCGTCAATTCATGGCCCACGGAAATCGTGGTGTCTGCCTTTGGCTACGAAACACGCCGTGTTCAAGTGAAAGAAAACGCGGCGAAGTTGGAAATCGCCCTCTCTCCAAGTGCTGTGGTCTTGGAAGATGCCTTGATCGTCGCGTCAAAAATCAGCGAAAAACAAAAGCAATCCCCCATTTCGGTGGAAGCCCTCGACCTCATTAGTATTCGCGAGGCAGCCGCCCCCAGCTTTTATGAGGCGCTAGGGAATATGAAGGGGGTGGATTTGACCTCTGCGAGCATTGGCTTTAAAATCATCAACACCCGAGGATTTAATAGCACCAGTCCCGTTCGAAGCCTTCAAGTCATTGATGGCGTGGACAACCAGGCGCCGGGCCTGAATTTTTCCTTGGGCAATTTCTTGGGCGCCAGCGAGCTAGACGTGCAAAATGTTGACATTATTTCAGGGGCTGCCGGGGCACTCTATGGTCCATCCGCATTCAATGGGGTGATTGCCATCCAAACCCGGGATCCCTATCTCACGCCAGGAAGTACTTTTCAAATCAAGGTAGGAGAAAGAGCACTGCGTGAGGTTGCCTTTCGTTGGGCAGAGGCCTACAAGCGTCCCGATGGGTCACCCTCTTGGGCACTGAAGTTGAATGTCTATGCATTGGGCGTGAATGATTGGGAGGCGACCAACATGAATCCAACCGATGGTTCCAAAAGTGCCGCCACCAACCCCGGAGGCTACGATGCAGTCAACCGCTATGGAGACGAAATAGCGCACGACGACGGCGGAGATGTGAAAACCTATGCCGGGATTGGCACGTACCATCGCCGGGGCATCGAGGAAGAGGCCCTGGTAGATTACAACACCAAGAACCTCAAAGTAGCCACAGCCATTCACTACCGTACAAAAACCGGTTTAGAAACGATTTATAGCCTCAATTTTGGTAGCGGAACGACGGTATACCAAGGCGATAACCGCTTTAGCCTCAAGGACATTTTGTTCCTTCAAAACCGCATCGAGATTCGCCAAAAGGATGACTGGTTCATTCGAGCCTACACCACACACGAGGATGCCGGGAATACCTATGATGCGTACTTCACCGCACTGCGCATGCAGGATTCGGTGCTCCATGAAGGCTTTTGGGCCAATCAATACCGATCTTTTTGGAACATTTTCCAAAAGTCGAAAGTCAAGGCCTTGGCGGGCTACCCGTCTGAGTCTCTACCCAATCAGGAATTTAGTGACCAAATGGCTCAAATGTGGGCCATGTATCCCGATGCATTTGCCTCTTTTCATGAGAGCAATCGAGGGTGGATCAATGGGGCCTACGATCCCGATAGCACGTTGATTCCCGGAACAGCAGCCTTTGAGGCACTCAAACAGAAAATCATCACCACCCCGTTCCATGAAGGGGGTAGCCAGTTTTTTGACCGGTCTTCACTAGCCCATATTCAAGGCCAGCGTAACCTCGATATGGGGACCTGGGGGAACCTCTATGTGGGCGGAAACTATCGCCGCTTTGCACCGAACTCACGTGGTACCATCTTTAGCGACACAGGGAATGTGCAACTTCGGGTGCAAGAAGTTGGCTTGTTTGCGGGACACAAGAAAGAAACGGAAAAACTCTTGTGGAATGCATCCATCCGCGTGGACAAGAACCAAAACTTCCGATGGTTGATTTCCCCCGCTGTTTCCATGGTGTACAAACCCAACGACCATGCCGTTTGGCGTGTAGGGCTCACATCGGCAATCCGAAATCCGACCCTACAGGATCAATACCTCTACTACAATGTTGGACGCGCCCTGCTCTTGGGAAATTTGAACGGCTATGATTCTTTGGTGACCATTGACCATGTGTCTGATTTCCTTGCCGGCTCGCCGCAAGCGCGCGCAAGTTGGGTGTGGGATTATTATTCGATCGCCGGGGTTCGGCCCGAAAAAGTGAAGAGCGTGGAGGTCGGATACCGGGATACATGGTGGGAAAAAATCTATGTCGACGCCACCTATTACTACAGTTGGTACGATGATTTTATCGGATACCATGTCGCCCTGAAGATCGAAGATGATCCGGGCGGTAGCGCGGCCGATCGTTTAAAATCGGCCCAGGCTTACCGAATCGCATCCAACGCGGTACAAACGGTCACAACACAGGGTTTTAGCGTCGGGGCGAATTATTACTTCAAGCGCTACACCTTGGCGGGAAATTACAGCTGGAACGTATTAAATGCTGGGGCCGATGACCCCATCATTCCGGCCTACAATACACCAGAACACAAATACAACCTGTCCTTTTCTGCACGGGATTTGGACTGGAAAATTCGGCAGGGGAGTGTTGGTTACTTAATTAGCCACAAATGGGTCGAGGGATTTGTTTTTGAAGGCTCTCCCCAATTCACTGGGGCCATTCCGAGTTACCGATTAACCGATGCACAGGTGACATGGACGAACAATGAAGGGGACAGGACCATCAAGTTGGGTGCAAGCAATGTCCTCAATCGCAAGGTGGTTCAAGTGTATGGCGGTCCCGCTGTGGGGCGCTTAATTTACCTAAGTGCGACAGTAAGTTTCTAACTTTCATTTTGTTATCGTAAATTACCTTCTCAAACACAACTAATATTATGAGAAAAACCTACTCCTTTTTACTCGCCACGGCCTTGAGCTTCCTCGTGGTAGGAAGTGCTTCAGCCCAACAGCGCTACCTGGATGAAGTGTTCACTTCTTCCCAAATTACCCACATTCCAGATGTGGCCTACGGCTACAATTTTAGCCAATACGTGCCTGCGGCCATGGGTGGCCCAATGGTTATCCCCATGTATGCGGACATTTATATGCCGGATACGGCAGTCGATGCGGTCGCATCACGCCCGGTCATTGTACTTCTTCATACGGGCTCCTTTTTGCCTCAAGGCTTGGCTTCACCCATGGGCTCGCGCAAAGACTCGGCCATTACAGAAATCGCCAACCGCTTTGCTCGTCGCGGTTTTGTGGTCTTTTCGGCCTCCTACCGACTGGGTTGGTTGGCGAACTCGACCAACCTGGATTTACGACGTGGCACGAACCTCTTAGCCGTATACAACGCGGTTCAAGACGCCAAAGTGGGCGTGCGCTCCATTCGCGCATCGAAAATCGTTTTTGGTGACCCATACCGCGTAGACCCCAACTTTATTTCTCTGATGGGTGTTGGATCAGGTGGATACATCTCCTTGGCCTATGCCTCGATAGACAATTATTCTGAAGTGGCCAGCCCCACGAAATTCCAATATTCTGCGGCGGGAACAGGCATCTTCGGAAACGCTGTCAGTGCCGGTGACCCCTATATAGATACCGCAGTGGTCGGTGACTGGGACGGATATGGCGGGGAAGCAACCATTATTGGCACACACCCTGTTACCGGATTACCCTTGGTGGACCAGAATCAGCCGGGACGGAATATTCCCTTGTATGCAGGGATTCCACATAATGTGAATTTGGTCATCAACTTGGGTGGCGCATTGGGAGACTCGGCGTGGGTCGCTCAGGGTGACGCCCCAATGGTGTCCTTTCATAGCCGCTACGACTTCTTTGCGCCCTATTACCGAGGAATGGTGAACGTTCCCATTGCGGGAACCTTCTTTCCAGTTGTTGAAGTCGCCGGTAGTCATACTGCGGTCAAAATCGCCAATACGTTTGGCAACAACAGTGTCTTGAATGCCTCCTCCTTAATGGACCCGTATTCCGTAAAGGCACGCTCCAATCCCCATAACATCGGGAACCAAGAGAATATCTACACCTTCAATATGCTTCCCCCGAATGCTACGATGCCTTTCCGCATCAACGCCAACCCATGGGATTGGTGGGATGGAAACGATCCGCTGACGGCGAATGAAACCAATCCGAACATCAAGGCGCAGTCCCTAGTGTACATCGATACGGTAATGGCCTTTACGATGCCTCGTGTCGCCAACGCGATGAATGCCGTTGGGTATTCAGTTGGCCAAGATGAACCGATGACTATGTCTGTCGCGATGAGCCCGAATCCTACGTCGGGGGCCGCCTACATTCGTGTAGAGGGCGCAAAAATCAATCAAGTGGTCGTTATGGACATTTTGGGACGCCCAATCTATGAGTCAACGGTTGCAGCTGCCCGTGAGGTTGAACTGCCTTCGCACTTGTGGCCTGGTGGCTCCTACATTGTTCGTGTTGAAACGGACCATGGAACCCAAACGCTCAAATTGATTCGTGAATAATCCCACGGATGCAAAGCAGAAGGGGCCGCAGCGATGTGGCCCCTTTTTTTTATCCGATTGACAGGCCGTATGCCGGGTAAAAAAACACCGGAGGCCCGCGCAGAGGCCCAATGTATGCTGGCTACGCATGTGCAGCCCCCCAAGGCGGGCGACAAAGCGCTACCTTTGCGACGCCGCACCGGGCGGCATGACGCGCAATAGCTCCTACACCAGCGATGAAGTTTACAGATTTTGGTCTCAACGACGCCCTCTTAGATGCCCTCTACTACATGAATTTTGAGGATGCGACCGAAATTCAAGACAAAGCCATCCCCCTTATCCTCGAAGGACGCGACGTCATCGGCTGCGCACAAACGGGCACCGGAAAAACGGCGGCCTTTGTCCTCCCTATATTGAATCACATTTCAGAAAGTGCGGTAGGCGGGGTGCAAACCTTGATCCTTTGCCCAACACGGGAATTGGCCATTCAAATTGACCACCAGATTCAGGGCTTGGCCTACTTTGCGCAGGCGACCTGCCATGCGGTCTATGGCGGAGGAGATGGGGTAGCTTGGGATCAAGAAGCCGTGGCCCTAAAAGGCGGCGCCGACATCATTATTGCCACGCCGGGCCGTTTGCTTTCACACATGGAGCAAGGCAATGTGGACTTTTCTGAGGTCAAGCACTTGATTTTGGATGAAGCAGACCGCATGCTAGACATTGGCTTTTACGATGACATCATTCGCATCATCAAAACATTGCCGGCACAACGTCAGAGCCTGATGTTTTCAGCCACGATGGCGCCAAAGATTCGAAATTTGGCCAAAGAAATCCTCAGCGACCCCGCAGAAATTTCTGTCGCCATTTCCAAGCCCGCCGAAGGGGTCACCCAACAAATTTATTTGGCCCACGAAGAGCAAAAGATCGGCTTGACCCAGCATTTGTTGAAGGACAAAGACGGATTTACGAGCATTATTATTTTCTGCTCCACCAAGCGCAAGGTGGAACAACTCACACGGAAGCTGGCCCAACGCAACTATTCGGTGCAAGGCATGTCGTCGGACTACGAGCAAGATGCTCGGGAGAAGGCCCTAAGTGCCTTCAAGGCGGGACGTACCCGAATTATGGTGGCTACGGATGTCATGAGCCGCGGCATTGACATCAAAGGCATTGACCTGGTCATCAACTACGATGTTCCCAACGATGCGGAAGACTATGTCCACCGCATTGGCCGCACCGCCCGCGCAAAAACGGAGGGAATGGCCATTACGTTCGTCTGTCCCGAAGACATGTACAAGCTCACCAAGATTGAACGCTTGATTGAGCGTGACTTTGAGAAGTTGAGCCCGCCCGAGCACCTTGGAGAGGCCCCCGAATGGAACCCAAATGGCCGCGGTGCCGGCCGTGGCGGACGTTCTGGAGGACCGAATCGACCTGGTGGAGGCGCATCAAGCGGCCGAAGTGGAGGCAAATCAGGGGGATTCCGTGGAGGCAAGTCCCACAATAAAGGACCCCGTTCAGGCGGCGCAACTTCAGGCGGGCAGGCCTAAGGCTGCCAAGGCTTGAAGATCCAAGCCCTTCGAAAACATTTGAAGCGCGCCAGCCGCATCCCGGGGCCAGAGTGCTTCCGGCACATCCCAATAGACTTCCAGCCCATTTTGATCCGGGTCCCGCAGATACAGTGCATGGGATACGCCGTGATCGGCAGCCCCCTCCAAGGGATAGCCCAGTGCGATAGTGTGCCGCAGAAATTCGGCTAAGTCTTCCCGGGTGGGCACCAATATGGCCGCGTGGTAAAGGCCCGGATGGCCGCTAGGAGCAGGGGCTCCGCCTCGGCTCTCCCAGGTATTCAACCCAATGTGGTGGTGGTACCCACCAGCGGATAAAAAAGCAGCCTGCGTCCCAAAACGTTGGGTTAAAGTGTAACCCATCACCTCTTCATAAAATGCAATCGATCGGTCCAAATCACTGACTTTCAGGTGAACGTGACCAATTCGGGATTCGGCGGGTTGGGTGTAGGGGAGCAGATTCATCGCTTGAAAGTACAAATGTGACCTGTATCACGATGCATTTCGAAGACTAGCCCCAAGTTTGATATATGATTGAAGCCCAAACAATTCGCCAGCACTGGGAGCAGATTTATCAGTCGAAGACACCTGGTGACGTTTCTTGGACCCAAGAATCCCCCGAGCCGAGCCTCTCCTGGATACGTACACTGCCATTGGATCCAAAGGCATGCATTGTAGACAGCGGTGGAGGTCGCTCCGCTTTGGCGGAATGCTTGGTTGAGGCAGGACATACGTGCATCGAGGTCTTTGATATTTCTATGCGGGCCATGGCGCAAGCCAAAAGTGAACTGCGCAGTCCGGAAGCAAGGGAGGCCATTCAATATCGCGTCTGCGATGTCTTGCAGTACAACATGGAACGACCCATTGGGCTTTGGCATGATCGGGCAGTTTTTCACTTTCTCACAGACCCGGCAGAAGTGGAGGGCTATGTGCGCAATCTTCAAAAAATGGCTCCCGACTATCTGTTGATCGGCACATTCAGTACCAAGGGCCCCGAAAAATGCAGTGGACTTCCCGTTCGGCGCTACAGCCCAGAGTCCTTGGCTGCGTTATTTCGCGAAGACTATGTCCTCATTCAATCCGATGAACCCATCCACCATACCCCAAGTGGAGGAGTCCAGGCCTTTAGTTTTGTTTTAATGCGGCACCGGAACTTGTCCGTGTGACCAACATCACCTTCTTGCCCGCTTTTGGGTCCTACTTTAGAACAACCTAATACAAACCTTAACACGCAACGAACATGATTGATTTTTTACTGAATCCCTGGCCTTGGTGGTTTTCTGGTGCCATGATCTCCGCGGTGATGTTTTCCCTGATCTTTTTTGGGAAATCCTTTGGCTTTTCTTCCAATCTGCGCACGATCTGTGCTATGACATTTGGACGCCGTGTCAAGTTTTTTGATTTTGACTGGAAAGAGAATACCTGGAACTTGACTTTCTTGGTAGGGGCCGCGCTGGGCGGTTGGATTTCCTACCAGTTTATGCACGGAGGAATCGCCGTTGATCTCTCAGAAGCCACCCTTCGGGATCTAGACGCGCTAGGCTTTGCAGCTCCTACGGGAATGCAGCCCGAAGAGGTCTTTTCGTGGGGTTCACTCATGACGCTCAAAGGATTCTTGGTCCTAGCTGTAGGGGGATTTCTTGTAGGTTTTGGTACCCGCTATGCCGGGGGTTGCACCTCGGGGCATGCCATTTCGGGACTCTCCAACTTGCAGTTGCCCTCCTTGGTGGCAGTCATCGGCTTCTTTATCGGGGGCCTCGTGATGACGCACCTTCTTTTCCCATACATCTACTAAAACGACACGTCCTATGAAATTTTTCAAATTCCTTTTGGCCGGAACCATTTTTGGGATCATCATGGCCCAATCCGAGGCGATGTCTTGGTACCGCATTCAAGAAATGTTTCGCTTCCAATCCTTCCACATGTATGGAATCATCGGAACGGCCGTCGTGCTCGGCGTGATAGGCGTATTCTTGATCAAGAAATTCAATCTCAAAGACCTGAGCGGCCAACCCATTGAGTTTGCCGCCAAGGAGCCTAAAATGCTGAAGTCTATCCTCGGCGGAACCCTTTTCGGTTTGGGTTGGGCCCTGAGTGGCGCTTGCCCCGGTCCCATTGTGGTCAATGTTGGTTACGGTGTGACCTCGATGTTGGTCGTTCTGTTTTTTGCCGTGTTGGGAACCTATGCATACGGTGTTTTGCGGGATAAGCTTCCCCACTAATCGCCCATGAAATCGCCTGAATCGCCTATCCCTGTAGCGTACCAAAAGCTGCTTCGGCAGCTACTGGCCTTGGCGGGGTTTCTGACGCTCTTCTGTCTGATGCTTCTGGGGTACATCGCGTACTTCACTCAGCCTCAAGGGTGGTGGAGCGCATGGCTCGCAAAGTCAAGTGCAGAGGTGAATACGTCCGCCCCTTCAGGGTTGCCGAATGAAGAGGTGGAGGCCTTTTGGACAGCCCCCGATATCATGGCGGTTGGAGATTCGGCGCAGCGGGCTCAGCTACTTTACGGCAAAGAGTTGGTGGCGCACACCGCGGAATATTTTGGTCCTGAGGGGGCCATCGAAGCGAATAAGACCAATGGCTTGAATTGCCAGAATTGCCACCTCGATGCTGGGACCAAAGTGTTTGGAAACAATTACTCCCGCGTCGCTGCGACCTATCCCAAGATGCGTGCGCGCTCCGGCCAAGTCGAAGATGTGTACAAACGCATCAACGACTGCTTCGAACGCAGCTTAAACGGCACGGCACTGGACAAAGACTCCCCAGAAATGCAAGCCATGGCGGCCTACATTCAGTTTTTGGGCAAGGACGTGCCCAAAGGGGAGAAGCCGGCGGGTTCAGGATTCAAGGAGCTCACGTTTCTCAATCGCCCCATTGACCCAGTCCATGGGAAGGTGGTCTACGAAGAAAAATGCGTTTCCTGCCACCAGGCAGATGGCCAAGGTTTAAAGGACGCGCAGGGGGTCTATACTTATCCACCTTTGTGGGGCCCCTTGTCCTACAACGATGGTGCGGGCTTGTACCGGATGTCCAATTTCGCCAAATACGTGAAGTGGAATATGCCCTTGGGCATCAACCATGATGACCCGGACTTGACGGATGAGGAAGCGTGGGATGTGGCGGCCTGGGTCAACACACAGCCGCGTCCGCGCAAAGATCTTTCGGACGACTGGCCAGATATTTCAAAAAAACCCTTTGATCACCCCTTTGGGCCCTATGCGGATGGATTCACGGAAGAGCAGCACAAGTTTGGCCCCTTTGGCCCGATTAAAGCCAAACTCGAATCCATGGCCAACGGTCAACCCTGAGCAGTTTCCCTTTATACGAACGATACGAACCTCATACGATGAAACGCAGATCCTTCTTGCTTGGTGCCGGTGCACTGGGCTCTGTAGCCGCCTTTAAAGGCTTGCAAACCCTCTTAGACGACGCCTCCAACGAGGACACTGGAAGCCATTCGGGCAATCAAGGCGACGGCAGCGGCAATGCTACCGTAGCCATCCTTCAAACCACTGATGTGCACTGTCAAGTCCACCCCCACGATGAACTCTTTTGGGAGAATGAACAGGCCGTGTACCGCAAAACGGGCGGCTATGCGCATTTGGCTAATTATCTCAAGCAAGAGCGACCCAAACATGCCCACAGCTTTTTGATTGATACGGGCGATATGTTCCAAGGGTCCGAACTGAGTGTCAAGACAACCGGAAAGGCGATGGTGCCCATTTTGAATGGTTTGGGCTATGATCTCTACCTCCCTGGCAACTGGGAGGTCGTCTATTATAAGCAAGCCATGCAAGAACTATTGGGTTCGCTTCATGCGCCCAAGGTCTGCGCGAACATGTACCACGATGCCGGAAACGGGGAGAAGGGGGAGCTGATTTTTCCGCCCTACCATATTTGGACGGTCAATGGGGTGAAAATTGGCTTCTTGGGCTACACCGACCATTTGGTACCGGTGCGCCAAAGCCCCAACTATTCCAAGGGCATTGTGTACACCAAGCCGGAGGAAAACACCAAGCACTATGTGGACGTCTTGCGCAACCAAGAGAAGTGTGCGGCGGTCATTGTTATTGCCCACATGGGGCTGTCGCAGCAGATTGCCCTGGCCAATTTGGAAGTTTGCGAGGGCGTGGACTACATCTTGGGCGGCGACACCCACGAGCGCGTGCGCGTGCCCATTCAGTGCCAGTATGCCAAAGTTGTGGAGCCAGGGGCCTTCGGTTCTTTTGTCGGCCGCTTGGAAATGCGTTTTGAGCATGGAAAGTTGGTGGAGGACACCTACACCCTGGATGAGGTCAATGCGGAAAAGTACCCGGCAGATGCCAAAATGGCGAGCATCATCAAGGAAAACGAAGCGCCTTTTAAAGACGAAATCGAAACCATCGTTGGATATTCGACCTTGCCACTCTACCGCTACTTTGTCATTGAGAACCCCATGGATACCCTGATCCTCAATGCCTTGGATTGGAAACTTCAAGAGGTAGACGTGGTCCTGTCCAACGGATTCCGCTTCTGTCCTCCTCGTACGACGCCGGACGAGACGGGGAATATCCCCATCACGGCCGGCTACCTCTACGACATGCTTCCGGTGGACTCCAATGTTCGGACGGCGCAGGCCAACGGAGCGCAGATCAAGAAGTGGTTGGAGAAAGAACTGAATAACGTGTTTGCCAAGGAGGCGGCCGAACGCTTTGGAGGATGGGTGATCAAGTTCAAAGGCATGACCATTGAATTTGAGGCCTTTGCCCCCAAAGGGCAGCGTGTTAAAAAAGCCTTGATTCACGGCGAGCCTATCGAGTTGTCACGCATGTACACGCTATCGGCCTGTGAGCGCGATGGCGATCCCGATGACATTCTATGCCGAATTAAAGGCGTGAAAAACGCGGAAACGCGCGATTTTACCTTGCACGAGGTCATCAAGGAATACCTCGCAGTCAATAGCCCCGTAACGCCCACGCCTCCCATGGCGGCGAAAGTTCTGGACGCATCTCAAACACTATTGACTCAAGTATCTGGAGTAGATTATCAATTTGTGTAAATGGCACGCAGACATCGTATGAAAAGCGGCCTAGCCGCTTTTCTTTTTGCTCAGGCTTTTCTAGCCATGGGCCAGGAGGAGTCGCATTGGGAGGTGGATTCCATCTCTTCGGGGGAGCGCTATGAAAGCATCCATGACTGGTTGCAACATGGCACCTGGCGATTTCATAGTCGGAGTTATGGCATGACCACCTGGAATCAAGGGTCGCTCCGTGATGACGCCACGTGGGCTCAGGGTGGCGAGCTAGGTTTGATCACTGCCCCGGTAGGTCATTGGCGCATCGCTCTGTCGGGCTTCTTTATTTTTGAGATGGCCTCCACGGAGCTGGATGAAGAGGTGGATGGCTTGAGAAACCGGTATGAAATTGGTCAATATGATATAACCAACCGGGGAAATACCGTGGGGTTAGAACGACTCGAAGATTTATATATCGAAGGGAAATGGGCGTCTGAAGGCGTTCGATTTGGCCGACAGACGTTGGAGACACCGTTTTTCAACAAGCAAGATGGACGAATGCGGCCTACGACCGAAGAAGGATTGGTGTATCATAAAATGTTCCGGAACTGGACGGCTGAGGGAATGGCGATTTGGGCGGTTTCTCCGCGCTCTACCGTAGAGTGGTACAGTCTTTCTGAATCCATTGGTCTATATGGCTCGGGCCGTCATCCCGAGACGGGGGAAAAGCATGAGATCGCCATAGAATCAGGAGCGAAAGCCATCGGTCTCCTACATTTTCAAAGTCCGGTTTGGCGTGGGTGGACGACCCACGGCTACCACATGTGGTACCCTGGGGTGTTTCAAACCCACCGTGTTGGGCTGGATCATACGCCCATAGATGGTGGCCTGTTGATGGGGCTACACTATTACCGGCAAACAGCTATGGGGGATGGCGGCAATATAGATCAAGTAAAGGCCTACCTGCCTGTGAATCATCTTGCCCAGGTGTGGAGTGGGCGATTGGGTCTTGTCCAGGAATCCAGTGAAAGCAGAACAGAATGGACGTTGAATGGGACTCGGATTACCGATGACGGTCGATACCTCATGCCTCGTGAGTGGGGTCGCGATCCCTTCTTCACCTTCCTTCCGAGGGAGCGCAATGAGGGCGTATCGAACATGTGGGCCACCACGGTGAAATGGGATTACCAGCACCAACACCAAGAGTGGATTGCAGCGGCGGGCTGGTATCTGCTGCCAGCTTGGGACGACTTCACGAGAAATAAATACCAAACACCCTCGTACAACCAGGTTTATCTTGAATGGGCGGACGCCCTTGCCGGATTTTGGGAAGGAGTGAAACTTCGCACGATGTTCGCCTACAAATGGAGCCAGGATCGTACGTTACCTGACCATGTCAAGGTAAATACGGTGAACATGCTCAATGCCAGCTTTATTGTGGATTACCATTTCTAGAGGGGGTTCCGCTTTGGCCATACTCAACCGCAGCGAAATGTGAAGAATAAAAAACGCCCGGGTTTCCCCGGGCGTTTCTCTTTGAGCGAAGGGCGTATTAACGGCCCACGACTACATTGAAGGTCGACTCACGTCCATCTACAGATTGGATGTGGAAGACATAGGTTGCAGAGGGGAGGCTGCTTACGTCCACCTTTAGGACGTTGCCGTCTTTCTGCAATTCATCTTGGCTCAACACCAAAGTACCTGCCATGTCATAGACGCGAAGGCTGCCTTCGTTCACCATGTTCACCATCGGCACATTCAAGATGTGTGAGGCAGGAACAGGGAAGGGCTTGATCTCCACATTCGTCTCGTCCACGGAGATGTTGTTGGGGCCCATGATCAACTGAATCGTGGGAACATACCCATCCCAGCCATTTTCAGACCATGTTCCATCAACCATCAATAAATCCACAGGCTGAGCCGTTGACTGTTGGTCGTTAAAGGTGTAGGCTGGATCGCGCGAGAAGTTGATGTACATGTCCGTATTAGCAGAAACCACCGCCACCACATAGCGTTGGTAGTTAGCCATTGGGATGGGGCTTGCGAACATGTGCGTCACCGCGGTGTCCTGGTATTCGTCCATGAACATGAATGACTCCAACAAAATGGGGTTGTTGGACAAGGTGCTCGTGCTGATACCTGGGTCATTGAGTCCAAAGAAGAAATCATCCCACTCATAAACCGCAATATCCACCGCACGTCCCGTAATGGAATCACCATTGGTCATGTAGGCAGCAAACTTGACACCATCCAAGGTCATTTCAGAGGCATCACTGTGGTAGAAATGCAAAGCGGGGGCCCAATAAGAGAAAGAGCTTGGGCGAACAGAGTTGTTGTCGATAGGTTGGAAGTCTGCATCCACCCGTGCGTAGGAGAAGATGTTATCATTAACGCGCACGGTGTAAGAAATCACATTGTCCGCAGGGAAGTCATCCGTTCCACCAGAAATGCCCACCGTGTATGTAAAGACATACTCTCCATTCGGGTAAGCGGTCTGGGCAAAAGGAGGGAAGGAAATATAGCTTGAGTCCCCAATGTTTAGACCAAAGGTGTTCGTGGTATTGCTGTAAACACTGTTGCCGTTGTAGGTCACTTCAGCACTCGCGAAGGCTGAGGTTTGGTTGCTTGAACCATCGTTGCGCATCCAGAAGCCCAGTGGCACCTTGTACATGTTGGAGTCCGCAGAAATCAGCTGAGGACGTGCCGCTTGAGGAGGAGACAAGACCTTGTCAGAGGTCATCGCCAAGTCATTGGAGAAGGCTCCGACTTTAGCTCCCAAGAATGCAACCACGGGGGTGCCCGCATCCACTTGAGCCTTCAGGGTTTGACCAGTTCCATTCGCTACAAATGCCACGGGAATGGTGACATCCATACCATAGTCGCCACCAGACATATTGGTGAGGCCGCCAGATGGGTCTGAATCCAAGAATGCATTGTAGATGATCACCCCTACGGCACCACGAAGTTGAGCGAGGTATGCCTTCAGGCCGAATTGGCATGATCCACGAGAAATCAGAACAATCTTTCCGGAGAAATCTACGGAAGAGTTCATCACGCCTACAGAATCACAGCCACAGTAGCTATTCGGAAAATTGTATCCGTAGCTATTGTTCGTATTCGTGTCGCCGTCATCCATCATGACAAGCGTATCCAAGACCGCATCGGCTGGATTTAAGAGATTGGCCAATCCCCAGCCGGAGCCATCGCCCTGGTTGGTGTGGTCATACAAGCCCGCAATGGTTGACGGGTTCATTACGTTCAAAATGACGGTTTGCGCGTTCATCGCAAACGCACCCATTAAAAGTAATGCGCTGAGAGTTAGTTTTTTAATCATAAGAAGCGTTTAGGTGATTGTGTTGAAGGCCTAAGTTATAGAAACTTAAGTCATCTTCAAAAAAAACAGGCTTAGGGCAGGCTAATTTGCAAAAATCATCCTTTTGCTCCCAACCGATTGGCCTTCTACCCGGAGGGTATATAGAAACGTGCCGACTTGACCGTAGCCATGGCGATAAAGGACTTCATTCATTCCGGGCTCCAAAGTGATGGGAATCAGCTCAATGAGCCGTCCTTCCATGTCGGTGATGGCTAATTCCCCTTTGGTCTTCGACTGGTTGGCTGACACATGAACGCCTATCCATGTGGACTCGTCGAAGGGATTGGGACGGTTTTGCATAAGTTCAAAAGGGCTTGCGTCCGATTCTGCTGGGTCTTCTTCGAGGCCAATTTGGCCGGCCAACACCATTTTTTCTTCACTGAACAAACTCTCTAGCTTTTGGCCATCCGGTAAGGTTCGAACAGAGCAGGCACTGATGAAGTAAACGTTTGCCGTGGGGACTCCACGGACGAAAGTGTTCGGGGCGCTAGGTAGTGCAACGGTCATGGTATCAAATTCGGTCGAGGCCGTTCGAACCATCACGCGTATTTCTTGCTCATAAGAGCAGTTAAACACTTCAAAGTTGGCCGTAGTGGAGCTTCCACTTGTTGATGTCCAAGAGTCCACCACCTGGAGGTCACAGGGCGGTGCAGGCGCATAGGCCGCCATGACGGTTGCGTTGGCGTTGGTTAAGGCATTTCGGCCCAAATAATGGAAGTCTACATAAAAGCTATCCACCTCGCCATCGCCGTTGGTGTCTGCGCCCAGCACATCGTCGGATGTGTGCTGTCGATCCGTATAACCAGGACCATTGCTCGCATTGCCATGTTCATTGGCAGAGGTGAATCGGATGGCCGAAAATCCACGCTGGCGGAAGGGGATATGGTCCCCACCACGCCCGGTTCGATCTTCGGCCGCCATGACCGAAACTTGCATTGGCACGCCCTTCCATCCGCCCTGAACAGCACCGATGGGGCTCAATTCCTCTTCGTATTGAAGTTTGACATACCGTGCGAGTTGCTTGTGCGCGGAATTAAAACTTCCCGCTGAAAATAGCCGGACCTGAGTACTATCAATGGCATTCACGCCCGGACAAGATGGTGCGGAGGAGGTTTGGCCGCAGATAATTCCACCAATAACATCATTATTGAATACGGCGGTGATGGGCAAGTCTTCTTGGTCGGCATACTGGGCAAATGCCCCTGCGCCGTAGAGCCCTTGTTCTTCGCCAATGGTTACCATAAAGACTAAGGTCGCGGGATATTCGTGGGAGGACATGATGCGCGCCAATTCCATGACTAAAGCAGTGCCACTGGCGTTGTCTTCTACGCCTTCCGCCAAGCAAGCTGTATCACAAGGGGTGTCGCAGCGGCTGTCCATGTGTCCTTCAATGAGGATAATTTGGTGGTTGGCGGTATCCGTGCCGGGCAAAACAGCCAAAATGTTGCGATGCTGCCCCATGCCGCAAATTCCCTGATCAAATTGAAAATAGGAGGGAATAAGCCGACCATTTTGTTGGCTCGAAAAGCGTTGAAACGATTGGTAGACCCAGCGACGCGCTGCACCAATGCCACGGGTTGAGGACAGGGTATCGCTTCCGGTATTGCGGTTCTCAAAACTGGCCAACTGAACAATGTATGCCTTCAGGCTATCCGCGTTTAAATCTTGATAAATCGCAGCGCTAATAGACCGCGGTGAGGCAGTACCCCCAAGTGCATACGCCGCTGGGTCAAAGGCGCCATGAAGGACCGAATTTGCTGCTGCCGAGGTGACCACAAAATTGCTTTGGGCAAATCCGCTCAAACTGAGAGTGATGACGGAGGCAAAAAGGAGGAGGCGATTCATCTTCGATTTGTTTAGAGCTAGAAATATACAACCGATGCACCGCCCAAATGGTTGTATTTTGGGGTGGTGGAAAACGTCCTACGGTCCCTGCTGCTGCTGCTGTTGGCTCTCGCCTTCGTCCCAAAGGTGCATGGACAATGTAGCTTGACCGTTTCCCCTTCTAACGCCAGCACCTGTCCAGGTGACAGTGTACAAGTCAACGTCACAGGAGGAACCAGTTACACGTGGTCGCCGTCAGTGGGTTTAAGCTGCTCGTCCTGCGCCAATCCATGGGTCCAGGTGGATTCAGCCATGTCCTACACGGTAACCTCGAGCACCTCTGGGAACCAGAACGCCGTGAATTGGAATTTTTCCAGCGGAAACACGGGCTTTTCTACTCAATACATTTACAATGCCACCAGTATCTGGAACGAAGGCACGTATGCGGTGGGTCCCAGTGCGAATGCCGTTCACCCTAATTTTGCCGCCTGGGGCGATCACACCACGGGTACTGGTAACTACATGATTATCAATGGGTCTACCAATGGCATTAAAACCATTTGGTCCCAAACAGTCGCCTTGCCCGCGGGGTCTAACGCAACCTTGTCCATTTGGATGCTGACCTTGGCCACTCCGGCAGGTCAATTCAGGGTCAAAATCAACGGTACGGTGATCGGGTCCAACCAAACGACCCCGGCCACCGTAGGGGTATGGGGAAATTATACCTTTCCATTTGTGGTCCCAGCATCGGGCAATGCAGCGGTGGTCATTGAAAGTGTAAGCACCGCACTGGCGGGCAACGACTTTGGGTTGGACGACATTCAGTTCACTTATTCATGTACAGCCTCCGCCACATTAAATGTTCAGCCATATGCCAAACCTGTGGCCCGAGCTTTCGCTTCAGATAGCCTGGGATGTGCAGGACTCTGTGTAAACTGGGCGGACAGCTCCATCCTCGGCAGCGGCGCCAACATCATTTGGAGGCAGTGGACGTGGGGCGATGGAAGTCAGGACACCGGGCGTTTTCCCGTTCATTGTTATGCAACGGAAGGAACGTTCATGGGAAATCTGGTGGTGGTTTCGAGCCAAGGCTGCCGCGACACGGTGAACTTGCCTGCGGTCACCATTGCCGCGCCCCCAACCTTAGAAGTGGTCTTTGATTCCACCTCGAGTTGCTTGGGTGCGGCTTTACCGACTAGTCCGCTGGCCCAACCCCCTGTGTTGTACCCGGCCCGGCCCGAACCATGCTACTTCTACCGAATCAACCTTGGTGCCTTTGGCCCCAACATTCCGGATTCCACCCGAGTCACAGTCACATACAATTCAGGCGGAGCGGCTTCAGTGGATTGGATTCTAAACACACCTCCGGGGGCGACTTGGTATTCTGGCAGCATCCCTGTCCAATGGTCCAACCGTCCAACGGAAATTTGCTTCGAACTCGAAGTGCCTGGGGGATGCCGAGATTCGTTGTGTTTTCCACTGCGCTTTGCCCCCGAAGTGTCACTCCCTAATGTATTTACGCCCAATGGAGACGGAACGAACGATGGTTTCTTGCCTCACTTCGAAAATGTGGATTGGGCGCACTGGGAAATCTATTCTCGATGGGGACAGAAAGTATATGAAAGTGCGAGCTACACTGAACCCTGGGATGGTCGTATCGGCTCTGGAGAGGCGGCTGACGGGGTTTACTTCATTGTAGTCCGTGCGGGCAATTCAGACGTTCCAGGCGAGGTTGTCACGCATGGAAGCCTCCACCTAATGCGTTAGCGAACGAAGACGAAGCGATTAGGGTGTGACGTGGCAGTGTCTAATTGGTAGCCCTCAGCAGTAAAAAGAGGGATGGCATGTACCCCTTGGTCATAGTGCTCGCACAAATGCCGCGCCATGAGGCCGCGAGCTTGCTTGCTAAATACGGACACGGCTTTCCGTTTTCCACCGGATTCTTGGAGAAAATCAATATCGATCCATTCCATCCCGCTCCGGTCAAAGGCTTCTGAGTATTCGGCAGAGGCTAAATTGATCAGGGGTTGATTTTGCAATTCCTCCCGCAACCACGCAGAGATTTTTACGGTCCAGAAATTTCGCAGGGATTGGCCTCCCCATTTTTGGTCCATGTCCAATCGATAGGGCTGGATGCTGTCCGAACCTCGAAGAACCCCATACAAGCCTGAGCCGATGTAAATCGATGCCAAGGCCCTTTCCTGCGCCTCAGTGCTCAGCGTTTCTAGATTGAATTTGGCAAAAGCTTCTCCTTGAAAACTCCCCAAAGCGGCAGAGCCGGACATCAGGTGGCTGTCGGCATTCCACTCAGCCAAGCGCTCCTTTATTTTTGCGCTCAAGGCCGGGGAGGTGCCGTGAAATGAGGCAATTTTTGACAAACTCCATTTCGACATGTTGCCTTGCATCTTGATAGCTTCCTCCATAAAAGAAGGCATTTGTGAGCCTGCAATGGAGCTATGTCCCATGGTTTTAGCGGATGAAAGCAGGATTTTCATGGGAATAAAGGTAGGGCGGATGAAAAGTGGCACATGATTTGGTCAAATATGAGGACATCCAAATTTGGAACCCCTGTATGAAGCATTTGTACGCAGTTGTACTTATTGGAGTTGTGGCATGGGCTAGTCAAGGCCAAATACAAAGCTATAACCATGTGGAGCTCCTGGTGGTTCGTCCCAAAGTTGAGCGGCCCAATCCTATCCCGGATAGCTTGTACAATCCCTTGAAAGAAGTGGTGGTTTCAGCCTACCGTTCCGTGGAAGCGAAACGGGATGTCTCCCAAGAAATAGCCGTAATCAACCGACAGAGCATTCAACAGTCCATGGCGGCTTCCACAGTGGATGTTTTGGCTAATCAAGCGGGTATATCCGTTCAAAAAAGCCAATTGGGCGGGGGGTCTATCGTGCTAAGGGGCATGGAAGCGAACCGAGTGCTTCTCGTGGTGGACGGCGTGCGCATGAACAATCTGATCTACCGTTCGGGGCACTTGCAAAATGCCATTACGTTGGATCCTTTGGCTTTAGAGCGCATTGAGGTAGCCTTTGGGCCAACCTCCAATGCGTACGGTAGCGATGCTATGGGTGGGGTGATTCATTTCATGACGAAGACCCCCATGTTCTCGCAAAAAAGGCAGTTGCATGGCCAGGCCTATGCCAAATACAGCACCGCACTTCAGAGTTGGGTGAAGCATGCGGAGCTTACAGGTACATCTTTGCACTGGGGATTTTTCACTTCGTTAACGGAATCCAATTTTGGGGAACTTCGTGGCGGACGACGCATCAACCCATTTTACGGTGAATTGTATGGCATGCGCGAGGTGTATGCCGTCCGAACTTTATCGGGGGATTCCCTGGTGGCAAACCCAGAGCCGTGGATTCAAAAGGGGAGTGGGTACACCCAATACGACTTTGTTCAGAAAGTGCTGTATCGTGCGCGTTCCGACCGCCGAAACACCCTAAATATTCAGGGCTCTACCTCCAGCAATATTCCCCGCTACGATCGAATGACCGATCCCAGTTCCACCACAGGGCTTAAATATGGAGATTGGTACTATGGACCCCAAAAGCGCTTGATGGCGAGCTTCAAACATGAGGCATTGGACGTCTTAGGTTTTGATGGCGTAAGTGTGACGGTGTACCACCAGAATGTAGAGGAAAGCCGTATGACTCGAAAATTCAATCGCTCCAGTCTTCAGCAACGCGTGGAGAATGTCATGGTAAACGGTTTTAACTCAGACGCAATGAAGCGCTGGGGTAACAATACCTTGCGTGCGGGCGTCGATGGATGGTATCAAACCGTTCAGTCGAGAGGTATGGAGTCCGATGTATTTAACGGTGGACCAGAAACCCCTATTGATTCGCGCTATCCCGGTGGACGGAATGAAATGTATTCACTTGCGGCATTTGCCACCCACATTAACCGTGTGACGGATGAAGTGACCATCACAGAGGGTTTTCGCGTAGGCAATTCGGTGTTGTTTAGCGAGTTCACGGATAAAACATATTTCCCCTTTCCTTTTGAATACATCTACCAGCGGATGCCGGTCGCTTCAGGGAGCATAGGGTTGATCTACAACCCAAATGAGGGCAACAAATATTCTTTCACCGTTTCAACGGCCTACCGTGTACCCAACATTGATGACCTTTCCAAGGTTTTTGAAATGGCTCCAGGCATGCTGATAGTGCCCAACCCGCACTTGCGTCCCGAACAGGCTTTCACTGCGGAACTTGGGAACATCCGAATTTTCAAAGCCGGCCACAGCCTGGAATGGAACCTGTATACGACCTCGTTGACCGACGCCCTAATGGTACAGCCCTTCCGTGTAGATGGTTCGGATTCTGTCTTCTATGACGGCGCCATGGTAGGCGTTTATGCCCAGCAAAACGTGCAGAGGGCGGTCATTATGGGGTACTCCATTCGTGGTAACGTGGTTCTGAGCGGTCCTTGGACGATGAATGGCGTGCTGCAGGGGACACAGGGGATGTTGGGATATCCGATCATGGGGAACCTGGACCACATTCCTCCAGTTTCAGGCAGGCTTGCCCTGAACTGGCAGCACAAAGCCTGGTCTTGGGAATTCTTTGGTTTAGGCAATGGATGGAAGCACATCAAAGCATATCAACTAAACGGTGAGGACAATGAGCAATATGCCACACCTGAGGGAATGCCTGCTTGGGTGACCTGGAATAGCTCCTTGACCTTTGCCAGTAAACAGGGCTTGTCCATGCAATTAGGGGTCTACAACCTTTTGGATACGCAGTACCGAACCTTTGCCTCTGGGATCAACGCTCCTGGTCGAAACATTCAAACGGCCCTGCGCTACACCTTCTAGGCCTTCTCCTGTGTACCTTTAGGGGAAACCCAAGGTATCCATGAAGAAATTCTTGCCTCTTTTCGCCTTTTGGCTGCTGTTGGCCTGCGAATCGCCCGAGCTCACGGAAGCCGTTTCATTGGATTCGCTGGTGCCTCTTCCCTCAAGGATGGATGTTCCCGACGATAGAGGCTTTACCGCGGTTCAAGGCTCCGTCCGGTTTGTTGGAATTCCAGAAGATGACTTTGCCGAAATGGAGGAATGGCCGCAGTCAGCGGATGGCTTACCTATCATTTGGAGGAAAGAGGAAGGCGATGCCCTGAGTCTTCAAGGGTATTGGCTCGATATTTCTGCCGATTCTGTGGTCATTCTCGCAGCTGGAGATGCAGGGGTGCATGCGGCCTTATCCACCTTAAAGCAATTAGTGCCCACCTCCCATTGGCCTGAAAAAAAGGGGGATCCAATTCGGCTTGGATTTGCATGGCCCCAAGTGCATATAGAGGATGAACCTGCCTTTGAATACCGAGGTATGCACTTGGATGTGTGCCGCCACTTTATGCCCATTGAATTTATCGAGAAGTACCTAGATAACCTTGCATTGCACAAGTTCAACCGGTTTCACTGGCACCTTACAGAGGACCAAGGCTGGCGTATTGAAATCAAGAAATACCCAAAGTTGACGGAGGTAGGAGCTTGGCGTTCAGCGTCGCAAACCGGTGCCTACAGCGAGCAGCGTTTCGACAGCACGCGTTATGGTGGGTTTTACACCCAAGAAGAAGCGCGTCACATAGTGGACTATGCCCGCCGACGCGGAATTACGGTGATTCCAGAAATCGAAATGCCGGGTCACTCTTTAGCTGCATTGGCGGCTTACCCTGAGCTATCCTGTACCGGAGGTCCCATTGAAGTGGCTCATGGATGGGGAGTCTTTGACGATGTGTATTGCGCAGGGAACCCAGAGGTGTACACTTTTTTAGAAGGCGTTTTGGACGAAGTCATGGATATCTTCCCGTCGCCTTTGATTCATATCGGTGGCGATGAGTGCCCAAAAACCCGATGGGAGTCCTGTTCCAAGTGCCAGCTGGAGATGGAGCGAAACAAACTCAAGGACGAACACGCGCTTCAATCTCATTTCATCACCCGAATGGAACGCTATCTCAATGCCCATGGTCGAAACATCATTGGCTGGGACGAAATCCTAGAAGGCGGGTTGGCCCCAAATGCCGCGGTGATGTCTTGGCGTGGCACGGCAGGAGGCATACAAGCTGCCTCCATGGAGCACGAGGTGGTCATGACCCCTGGCAAGCCGCTCTATTTTGACCATTACCAGTTTAACCCAGGCGAAGAGCCGGTAGCCATTGGGGGGTTCAATTCCTTGATGGATGTCTATGCATTCAATCCAGTTGCCGGCGTGCCGGCCGAATACCACCGGTACATCTTAGGCGCTCAAGCCAATGTGTGGACCGAATACATGGAAACCTCGGACCATGTCGAGCACATGGTTCAGCCACGCGCTTCGGCTTTGTCGGAAGTTTTGTGGCTTGGGGGAAAGCGCCCCGGTGAAGATGCGGCCTTCCGACAAGCGATGGACTACCACATCCAACGCCTCCAGGCCATGGGCTGGAAGTACGCACCCTATGAATTCAAAAAAATAGCCACCGATGAAGCGCAGTGATTTTCTTAAGATTGTAGGAGGTGGGGCGGCCATGACGGCCATACTGCCCTCAACCCTACGCGCGAAGGATGCCGCACGCTCTAACGAGTATATAGAACCCGTTTCCATCGCTACCTGGCGCTTTGGCTTGGAGACCACGGCCGAGGCCATGAAGGTCTTACGTGCTGGCGGATCTGCCCTGGATGCCACGGAAGCCGGGGTGAAGCTTTGTGAGGCGGACCCCAAGGAGCGTTCCGTGGGATTGGGTGGGCGTCCAGACCGCGATGGATTTGTTACCCTGGATTCATGCTGTATGGACCACTTGGGCAACATCGGATCGGTGGCCGCAGTCGAGAACGTGGTGCACGTGAGCTCGTTGGCTCGGGCCGTGATGGAAAAGACCCCACACGTGATGCTTGTGGGGGAGGGCGCACGCCAGTTTGCCCAAGAAATGGGCTTTCCACTCCAAGATCTAATGGTACCGGATTCCAAACGCGAATGGGAGAAATGGCGGGAGAAATCGGACTACCAGCCCATCGTAAACATTGAAAACCACGACACCATTGGGCAATTGTCACTGGACGAACAAGGTCGCCTTGCGGGAATTTGCACCACCAGTGGCATGGCCTTTAAAATGCGCGGCCGAGTCGGAGATAGCCCCATTATAGGTGCAGGCCTTTATGTAGACGGTGCCATTGGTGCTGCGACGGCCACGGGGCATGGCGAAGAGGTTATTCGCGTGGTGGGTTCTTACCGGGTCGTCTCCGAAATGGAACGAGGCTTCAGCCCCCAAGTGGCCTGTGAACGGGCCGTCCAAAAGATTTACGAATTCTTCGAGCGACGCCAGGCGGGGATTCAAGACACGCAAATTGGCTTTATCGCTTTGGATAAGCGGGGCAGAACGGGCGCCTACGCCTTGCGCCCTGGATTCCAATATGCCGTCGCTAGGGGAGGCGAAGACCCGGAATTGATCGATGTTCAGGCGCTCTTAAAATCGTAGTTTCTGCCGGACGAAGCCCCTCATGTCGGCGCGATGGCCACGGCAATTCAGCCAGGGATTCAATCTCTTGTGGGTGCCATTACGCTCTGTGAAGCGCATCCAAAAGTGCTTGCACTTCTGGGCCGTTTACCCGCTGTTTATGGTCCAAGATGGCCGAGCTATGAACTTGTTGGAAGCCCATTCGGATATAGTCTTGTACGTTGCTCGAGCGGATGCCGCCACCTGGAAGGATGTCGATCCGCCTGGCAGCCTTTCGCTTGATTTCTTGAAGTAGGGCCGGGTCATGCTGTCCATACCCCGTTAAAATTCGGGTGAAACCCGCTGAAATAGCATCTTCAACCCCCTGCAACGGGTCCTCTAATGCGTCAAAAACCCGATGAAGCACACAGGGCACGGCACATTCCTGGATCAAGGCCCGGCAGCGGGAAATCTCCAAACGACCGTTGGGTGTCATGCCTCCAAAAATCAATTGATGGGCCCCTGCGCGTTTAAGGGCCATGGCGGATTCCCCCATTTGCTCCCATTCTTTTAGGTTGTAGACAAAATCTCCACCCCGAGGCCGAATCATGGCCACCAAGGGGACGTGCACACTGTGTCGGAGGGCAAAGATCCATTCTTCGGGCGGTGTAGTGCCGCCCACTTCGTAGTTCTGGCAGACCTCAAGCCGCTCCGCCCCATAGCGCACTGCTTCGTAGCAATCTTCGAGATGAAATGCACAAATTTCTACCATGTCTTCTTCAAATATGGCACATTATTCGGTATACTTGAATCATGAAGAACTACCTCCTCGCCGCCATTGTGCTCCTGGGTGGAGCCGCTCAAGCCCAAAAAGTCGATCCGGCCATCGCCAACCTTCCGTACAACGTATTGGGACAAGACTCCATGGGGCTTCGGTCCATGTCGCCTTCCTTTTTGCAATTGGAGCCCAATATCTTCCAAGTGACCTACAACCCCTTTGTGATTACCGCGGAAATGGAGTTCATTTCACGCGATAACATGGAACGCCGTGTCACGACGGTCAACGTGGAAGCCATCAACAAGGCGCAACAAAAAGCGATAGAAAAAGCTTTTCCAGGAAAATATGTCGTCGACACCTCGGGATTCAACCCCATGACCCACCCGATGGGCTTGTCGGCGGTATTGGAGACCTATCGATCCAAGGACACGGTGCGCTATGAATTTCGCTTGGTTCCGGACAAGTTGCGTCTTCCAGATTTCAGCAAATGGATGCCTTTTATTGGGTCGGATGCCGACAGTTTTCTGCTGGCGGAAGACCTCTACCTACTTGGCCCCAATCTGGAACTTGAATCCGGGCAGCGCGCGTACAGTATCGATACAACCGATGAAGGCCAATTGGGCTACCGTGTGGACTACAATAGCGACGTGGATGTCATCCTCTATCGCGTCCTTGGTGGAGACGTAGGGGGCGAGGTGGTCTTTGTTCCGTATAAATCGAATTTGCTCAAGGCCTCTAGGGAGATGTTCAAGTATTATTTCCCCCAATTTATAGACGGCGACAGTGATTTTGAACTCCGAATTCGCCTCCAGGGGGAAGGGGATGAAACCCGGTACTTCTTAGGAACGCAAAGCAAAGAATCCGGCGTGAGCCACGTACAGGAATTCACGCGTCAAGAATACCTTGACTTGCTCGAAGAAGTGTCTGCCGGATAAAGTTAGAGCGCTTTCAGCGAAAAGGAAAGGGGCAACAAGGCGTTAGCGTCCGCGCAAACCCAGGTGGCCCCTTTTTCATTGGCCAAGAGGAGGCGAATGGGCGCATGTTGCCGTTGCGATTGCTCACTCAAAGCTTGGCGGCACATACCGCAGGGAGCGAGGGGGTCTTGGTGTCTTCCGCTTGGGTCCCGGTAGACAATGGCCATGGCCGTGATGGCCTGGCCGGAAGCTTGCATGTTCGCCACCGAAATCGCTACGCGTTCAGCACAAATCCCCACAGGGTAAGAGGCGTTTTCTTGGTTGGTCCCAATCCACACCTGGCCATCGGCACTCTGGCATGCGGCACTCACATGAAACTGTGAATAGGGAGCGTGCCCGGTTCCTAATCGGTCCAGGGCCGCCTCTACCAGCGCTCGATCTGCATGGGAAAGGGTGTCCAGCGTGTCATAGGTCTCGAGTTCAATGTGGATATGCTTCATGGGGCAGATTAATGAGGGGAAAACTACGGAAAAAGGCCGGACCGGCATCTTATCTTTGAGCGATGCGCGCAGAAATCATTACGATTGGAACTGAAATCCTCTTGGGTCAAACCACCGACAGTAACTCCGCGTGGCTCGGTCAGCACCTAAATGCCAGCGGGGTGCAGGTGGAACGAATCACCTCCATTTCGGATGAGCCGGAGGCCATAGTGCGGGCCCTGGATGCCGTACCGCCGTCGATTGATTGGGTGATCCTTACAGGTGGGCTGGGGCCAACAAAAGATGATTTAACCAAGCATGTTTTGTGCACGTATTTTGGGGATCACCTGGTTTTTCGATCAGATGTGTATGCCCACATTGAAACCTTGTTTGCCTCCATGGGCCGCGTGCCCAATGCGTTGAACCGACCTCAAGCGGAATTGCCTGCTCAGGCCGAGATTGTTTCCAATGCCGTCGGAACGGCGCAAGGCATGCTATGGACGCGCGGAAGTCAACGGTTTTTGGCCATGCCGGGAGTACCCTACGAAATGAAACATATCATGGAAACGGGTATCCTGCCCCGAATGAAGGCGGAACGCAACGAAATCATGGTGCATCGCTACTTCGTGGTCCAAGGCATACCCGAGTCGGACTTGGCCTTGCGATTGGAAGGTTGGGAGGCTGCACTCCGTCCACCTGTGAGTTTGGCGTACTTGCCCTCGCCCGGCCTTGTAAAGTTGCGGCTCTCCATTTTGGGCCCGGTGGCGGAGGAAAAAACCCTCCAAGCGCGCATCGATGAGGTGGCCGCAGAACTGAAGGGGCTTCTCGGGGAGGACGCCTATGCAGAAACCCTGACACCATTGGAAGAAGTCATTGGCCAGCAATTGCGGGCGCTGGGTCATCGTCTAGGGACCGCAGAAAGTTGTACGGGTGGCGCCATTGCCGCGCGGATTACTTCAGTGGCAGGTTCTTCCGCCTACTTTCAAGGGAGCGTAGTCGCCTATGCCAATGCGGTGAAGCAGGGAATTCTGGGCGTAAATCAGGCAGATCTTATGGTCCATGGGGCCGTCAGCGAACCCGTCGTGAAGCAAATGGCCGCCGGTTTGCGCAAGCAGCTCAAGGTCGATTGGGCGATTGCGACGAGCGGCATTGCCGGTCCTGATGGGGGAAGCGCAGAGAAGCCTGTGGGCACAGTCTGGATCGCCGTCGCCGGCCCGTCCTACCTGTGGGCAGAGCGCTTCCAGATGGGCCGTGATCGTGGAAGGGTCGTCCAAAAAACCGTGTTGGCTAGCTTGAATGCCTTGCGAAAGGGGCTTCTTGCGGCAGCGGCTCCGAAATAAGACATGAAAAATCGCGCTAAAGCCCCGTGGTTTATGGGAAACTTTGTATATCTTTGCGCACCCGTTGTGAAACGGTCTTACTAAGTACTAAGTAGCTATGTCACGAGTTTGTGAAATCACAGGAAAGAAAGCGATGGTCGGGAACCACGTATCTTTCTCAAACAAGAAGAACAAGCGCAAGTTCAATGTGAACCTGTTGCGCAAGCGTTTTTACGTGCCCAGCGAGGACCAGTGGGTAACCCTGCGTATCTCGGCTGCCGCCTTGAAGACGATCAACAAGAAAGGAATTGAAGCGGTGCTTTCCGAAGCACGTGCTAACGGCCAAGTTGCCATTTAATCTTACGTAATCATGGCAAAAAAAGGCAACCGCATCCAGGTGATTTTGGAGTGCACTGAGCACAAAGAGAGCGGCCAACCCGGCACCTCACGCTACATCACCACCAAGAATAAAAAGAACACCCCAGACCGCATGGAGATTAAGAAATTTAATCCCATCCTCAAGCGTATGACGGTGCATAAAGAAATTAAGTAATCATGGCAAAGAAAGTAGTAGCAACCTTGAAAAAAGCCGGTGGTGTCAGCTACACCAAGGCATTGAAATTGGTAAAGTCTTCTAAAGGAGCCTACGCCTACGAAGAGAAGATCATCCTCAAGGATGATGTGAACAACTTCTTCAACAGCTAAGATTGCGACGATTCATCGTTCAATACAGAGCCGCTCCTACCGAGCGGCTTTTTTTTACCTTGTAGTATGGCCTTGTTTGGATTAGGAAAAACGCGCGAGAGCTTACTGGGAAAACTGAGCCGCGCTGTCGTGGGGCGTAGCACAATCGATGAGGATGCCCTCGATGCCCTCGAAGAAGCCTTAATCGGCGCCGATGTGGGCGTGGACACCGCGGTGGCCCTCGTGGAGGCGGTGCAAGAGCGAGTGGCCCGGGATAAATACCTCGGCGAGGAAGAGCTCAAATCGATGATTCGGGAAACCTTGCTGGAATCCATGGCCGGGCAAGTTTCTGGCCCCGCGCCTATAGTGACCCCTGGCCCTCATGTAGTGTTGATTGTGGGCGTCAATGGGGTCGGGAAGACGACCAGTATTGGCAAGTTGGCCTCCTACCATCAGCGTGCTGGACGAAAAGTGATTCTGGGTGCAGCGGATACGTTTCGTGCGGCCGCGGTGGACCAACTCAAAATTTGGGCCGCTCGGGTTGGGGTACCCATCGTAGAAAAGGGCATGAACACCGACCCTGCGGCGGTGGCTTATGCGGCGGTGGAGGAAGGAGTCGCGCGCCAGGCTGATTTGGTTCTGGTCGATACGGCGGGCCGCTTGCACAACAAGGTGAACCTTATGAATGAGCTCTCTAAAATCAAGCGCGTGATGGAAAAGATCCAACCGGGTGCCCCCCATGAGGTGCTTTTGGTTTTGGACGCTTCGACCGGCCAAAATGCGGTCCAGCAGGCGATAGAATTTTCCAAAGTCACGGAAGTGACCGGCCTAATTCTCACAAAAATGGATGGAACAGCAAAAGGCGGGGTTGCCCTGGCTATTGCATCCAAATTACATATTCCCGTTCGCTATGTCGGCGTTGGAGAAGGGGCAGATGACCTGGTTCCCTTTGATGCTATAGCGTACATCAATGCCCTATTTGCATGAAGACGAAAGAAGAAATTACAGCCAATTGGCTCCCCCGCTACACGGGTTTGGCGCTCCATGAGTTTTCGGAGTACATTCTCTTGACCAACTTTAATGACTACCTCCACCGCTTTGCGGAGATGACAGGAGGAAGTGTGGTGGGCACCGGGAAATCCATGCCCTGTGCTCAAGGCCAAGGGATTACCATGATCAACTTCGGCATGGGCAGTCCCAATGCCGCGACAATCAGTGATTTATTAAGTGCTATTCGGCCCAAGGCAGTATTGTTTTTGGGGAAATGCGGAGGACTTAAAAAGCGGACCGAAATCGGGGATTACATTGTTCCCATTGGGGCGATCCGCGGGGAAGGGGCTTCCAATGCCTATTTCCCTCCAGAAGTGCCTTCATTGCCCGCCTTTTCGTTGCAGCGAGCCGTGTCCCACGTCATTCGGAATCGAGCCTGTGATTATTGGACAGGCACCGTTTACACCACGAATCGACGGGTTTGGGAGCACGACGAAACCTTTAAGGCCTACCTCGAGGAGGTTCGCGCCATGGCCATTGACATGGAGACGGCGACCTTGTTTTCGGCCGGATTCAAAAACCGCATTCCTCTTGGGGCCTTGTTGTTGGTTTCGGATCAACCCATGGTGCCCGAAGGGGTCAAGACCGAAGCCAGCGATTCCCTTGTGAGCAAGGATTTTGTCAACACCCATATTTCCATTGGAATTGAAGCATTGGAAGAAATTAAAAATGAGGGACTTTCGGTCCGTCACATGAAGTTTTAGTATAGTTATGAGAACCCGTTCTGCGAAGAAGAATCGCATCAATGTGATCACCCTCGGGTGCTCCAAAAACGTCTACGATAGCGAGGTCCTGATGGGGCAACTTCAAGCCTCCGGCAAGGACGTAGTCCACGAGCAGGAAGGCCGCATCGTGGTGATCAATACCTGTGGCTTTATTGACAATGCGAAGGAGGAATCTGTGAACACGATTCTCGATGCGGTGGCAGCCAAAAAAGCCGGGCATCTCGATCAAGTCTTTGTGACGGGTTGCCTCAGCGAACGCTACAAGCCAGACCTGGAGAAGGAAATTCCCGATGTTGACCAGTACTTTGGGACACGTGATTTGCCCTTATTGCTCAAGGCTCTTGGGGCAGACTACAAAAAAGAGCTCGTGGGAGAGCGCTTGACGACCACCCCCCAGCACTATGCCTACCTCAAGATTTCCGAGGGCTGTGACCGCCCGTGCTCGTTTTGCGCCATCCCGCTGATGCGTGGGGGCCATAAGAGCACCCCCATCGAGGATCTCGTATTGGAAGCGAAAAAGTTGGCCGCCAAAGGCGTGGTAGAACTCATCCTCATTGCCCAAGATCTTACCTACTATGGGTTGGATCTCTATAAAAAACGACGCCTGGCAGACCTCGTGACGGCCTTGAGTGGCGTAGAAGGCATTGCATGGATTCGATTGCATTACCTCTTCCCCACAGGATTTCCAGAGGATGTCTTGGACGTGATTCGCGAAAACCCCAAGGTGTGTGCCTACGTGGACATTCCCCTTCAGCACATTGCAGACCCTGTTCTGAAAAGTATGCGCCGTGGGACAACCATGGAAAAAACGAATCGGCTCTTGGATGCCATGCGAACCAAGGTTCCTGGAATGGCCATCCGCACGACGCTGATTGTCGGTTACCCGGGGGAGACAGAGGACGATTTTCAAACGCTCCTCGACTGGGTGATCGCCCAGCGCTTCGAGCGCTTGGGCGTTTTTACCTACAGCCATGAAGAGAATACCCATGCTTTTGGCTTGGAAGACGATGTGCCGGCGGAGGTCAAGCAGGCTCGCCTGGATGCCATCATGGAGGCCCAAATGACCATATCCGAAGAGCTCAATGCTCAAAAAGTAGGTCAACGCCTCGTTTGCATCATTGACCGGGTTGAATCGGACGGTACCTATGTAGGCCGAACGGAGCATGACAGCCCCGATGTGGACAACGAAGTGCATATCCACGCCCCGGAGGTGCACCTGAAAAAAGGCACCTTCGTCGAAGTAGAAATCACCTCGGCTTCAGAGTACGATTTGGAGGCGATTTTGGTCTAAAACCCGTTAATAACTTTCGCGGTTTTTGCACGTGAATCCGTGCGTCATGCGGTATTTTTAAAGAACGCATGTACTTGGTATTCGACACGGAAACGACGGGTCTTCCACAGCGATGGAATGCCCCCATTGAGGACGTAGACAACTGGCCTCGAGTGGTTCAGCTCGCATGGCAGTTGCATGCGGCCGATGGCTCCTTGATGGAAGCCAAGGATTTTTTGGTGCGCCCGGAGGGCTTCAATATTCCATTTGGGGCGCAAAAGGTCCACGGCATTTCGACGGAGTTAGCCCAATCCCAGGGGCATCCCATGTCCGAGGTGCTGGACGCCTTTGAGGCGGCCCTCGCCCAAACCCGTTACATGATTGGCCACAACTTGCGTTTTGACTTGCCGGTCATGGGGGCTGAATTTGTGCGGCTCACGCGCAACCACGGCAAACTTCAATTGCCCGTATTGGATACCTGCACCCAGGCAACGGCCCAAGTCACGCAAATCGTGGGAGGAAAGGGGAGTGGGTTTAAAATCCCCAAGCTGACCGAACTGCATGCCCACCTCTTTTCGGACGACTTTGCCGAAGCGCACAATGCCTCGGCGGATGTGGAGGCATCCGCCCGCTGTTTTTGGGAGCTCGTTCGACGCGGCCACTGGTCTCCCGAGCAAATCGGATGGGACGGCGCCACGCTCCGAGCCTACCAAGAGGCCCATCCCGCTCCCATCGCAGGGATCGGACTGGCCCACCGGAATTTGCAAGAAGAAAGTGCCCGGCTTGCGGCAGGGGGAGCGTCAAATACCGCCCAGCCTCCTGCGCCCCAGCCCCCTGAAGTGCCATCGTCCTCACCCGCTGTCGAGGCGACGTCCGTTGAAACAGATGCAGGGTCAAGGGTGGGTCACCCAGGCGGTGAAGAGCAGGATGGCGTAGCCGAACCCGGCGTGGCCCCTCATTTCTTTCATATCCACGCGCACAGTCAGTTTAGCATACTCCAAGCGACGGCCAAAGTACCGGCCATGGTGGAACGAGCTGTGTCGGATGGCCAGCCTGCCGTGGCTTTGACGGATTTGGGCAATATGATGGGAGCCTTTCAGTTTGTCAAAGCAGTCTCGGACTACAACAAATCGCGTCCAGAATCCAGACCGGAACTCAAAGCGATTGTGGGCTATGAGGCCTATGTCTGCCGGGACCGCACAGACAAGTCACAGAAAGACGACGGCTACCAAATTCCCTTGCTGGCTAAGAATAAGACCGGTTACCACAACCTCGCCAAGCTCAGTTCCTCCGCCTTTATCGAAGGATTTTACTATGTGCCCCGCATTGACAAGGACCTCTTAGCTGCCCACCGCGAAGGCGTGATGTGCACCACGGGAGGTCTGTATGGCGAAGTTCCTTCGCTCATCCTCAACGTGGGCGAAAAGCAAGCGGAAGAGGCCTTCCTCTGGTACAAAGAGCAATTCGGAGAGGATTTTTATGCCGAAATCAACCGCCATGGGCTGCCAGAAGAAGACGTCATCAACGAAGTCCTTCTTCGTTTTTGCCAATCCCACGGAGTTCGGGCTATTGCGGCGAACAATGCCTTCTACATTGATCAGTCCGAATCCGAAGCCCACGACGTCCTGCTCTGCGTCAAGGAAAACGAGAAAAAAGCGACCCCCATTGGACGTGGGCGAGGATTCCGGTATGGTTTCCCGAACGACCAATTTTACCTCCCGACGCGCGTGCAAATGGCCGAGCGCTTTGCGGATGCCCCCGATTTACTTGATGCTTTGGCGGAAATCAGTGCCAAGGTGGAGAATTACCCGTTGGCGCGCGAAGTCTTGTTGCCCAAATTTGCCATTCCCGAGGCCTTTCTAGATCCCAAGGACGAACAGGATGGCGGAAAGCGTGGAGAGAATGCCTACCTGCGTCACTTGGCCTTTGAAGGGGCCAAGGGCCGGTATACGGAGATTACGTCCGAAATAGAAGAACGACTCCACTTTGAACTCGAGACGATTGAGCGCACCGGCTATCCGGGTTACTTTCTGATTGTTCAAGATTTTTGCCATGCCGCGCGGGACATGGGAGTCAGTGTGGGCCCCGGTCGGGGTTCCGCCGCGGGATCTGCCGTGGCGTATTGCATTGGCATCACCAATGTCGACCCCATCCGCTACGATTTGCTGTTTGAGCGCTTCCTTAACCCGGACCGCGTGAGCCTGCCGGATATTGATATCGACTTCGATGATCGGGGTCGCGATAAGGTCATCCAGTATGTCATCGACAAATACGGATCGAGCCAAGTTGCGCAAATTATCACGTACGGATCCATGGCGGCCAAGTCTGCCATCAAGGATGCGGCTCGGGCCCTGGACTTGACCTTCGACGAAGCCGATCGCTTGACGAAACAGGTCCCAGACAATCAGTCCTTGGCGAAAATTTTGGGGCTGGATGACAAGGCCTTGCGTGAGCAATTCCGTGGGGAGGACTATGAGAAAGCCCAAGCCTTGCGGACGATGATGGCTCAAAAAGATGCCTCCGGCGAAACCTTGACCAAAGCCAAGGTCCTCGAGGGCTCGCTCCGCAACACGGGTATCCACGCCTGCGGCGTCATCATCACCCCCACGGACATTCGGGAGTTGATTCCTGTGGCGACCGCCAAAGACAGCGAAATGTGGTGCACGCAGTTTGACAACGCCGTGGTCGAGTCAGCGGGACTGTTAAAAATGGACTTTTTGGGTCTCAAGACCCTGACCTTGATCAAGGATGCGGTCGCCCTCGTTAAAAAGCGTCACGGAGTCGAACTCGACATGGAGGCCATCCCCATGGACGACACGCGGACCTATGAGCTCTTCCAACGTGGCGAAACAGTCGGCATCTTCCAGTACGAATCGCCCGGCATGCAAAAACACCTCAAGGACTTGAAACCCACGGTCTTTGGGGATTTGATTGCCATGAACGCGCTCTACCGTCCAGGACCCCTGGAATACATTCCTTCTTTCATTCGGCGGAAGCATGGAGTAGAGCAGATCACGTATGATTTGGCCGACATGGAGGAAAATCTCCAGGAGACCTACGGGATTACTGTGTACCAAGAGCAAGTCATGTTGCTCTCCCAGAAACTCGCAGGCTTTACCAAGGGCGAGGCGGACGTGCTCCGGAAGGCCATGGGTAAAAAGTTGCGCGACGTCCTGGATAAAATGAAGCCCAAGTTTGTCGCGGGGGGCGCAGAGCGTGGTCACGATGCGGCCATCCTTGAGAAAATTTGGAAAGATTGGGAAGCCTTTGCATCCTATGCCTTCAATAAATCGCATTCCACGTGCTACGCCTGGATTGCCTACCAGACGGCCTACCTCAAGGCGCATTACCCGGCAGAATACATGGCCGCTGTGCTATCCAATAACATGAACGACATCAAGCAGGTGAGCTTCTTTATGGAGGAGTGCAAGCGGATGAAGTTGGATGTGTTGGGCCCGGACGTCAATGAGTCCGATGCAACATTCACGGTCAATGAGCAGGGGGCTGTTCGCTTTGGCCTCTTAGGCATGCGCGGCGTGGGAGGCAGCGCCGTCGAATTTCTACTTCAAGACCGCCAAGAAAAAGGACCCTATGAATCGGTCTTTGACATGGCCCGCCGCGTCGATCTCCGTGTGGTCAACAAAGGCACGTGGGAAGCCTTGGCGCTCGGTGGGGGCTTTGACAGTTTTCCAGGTATGCATCGAGCATTGCTCTTTGCAGACGAGCAGGGCGATGGGAAGAATTTCTTGGAAAAAGTGCGCCGATACGGCCAGGGCTTCCAGGATCAAGAGAATTCGGCCCAAGTTTCCCTCTTTGGAGAGGAGAGTGGGGTGGACATTCCGGAACCCGAGCTGCCGGAAGTGCCCGAATGGAACACGATGGAGTTGCTCAAACGCGAAAAGGATGTCAACGGCATCTACCTCAGTGCCCATCCGCTGGATACCTACCGCTACGAAATCAAAACCTTCGCGAAGAACCGGGTGAGCGAACTTGAAGACCTCGATGCGTTTGTGCAAGGGGCTGGTAGCCGGGACTTTGCGGTGGCGGGATTGATCTCCAACGTCAACCTTCGAACCACGCGCACGGGCAAGGAAATGGGGTCATTCACGTTGGAAGACCACGAAGGAAGCCGCGAGTTCGTACTCTTTGGTCAGTCTTTTTTGGATTTTCGATCCTACTTTGTCAATGATTTGATGGTGCTTGTTCGCGGCCGGGTCCAAAAACAATCATGGGCCCGTGACGATGCCAATGCCCGGATGTTTGCGGACATATCCAAGATCTTTTTACTGCATGAGCTTTTTGAACGGGAAGCGCGTTCACTGAGCCTTTTTGCAGCCGTCGAGGATGTACAGCCCGAACGATGGGCTGAACTGGCCGGCATCCTGAAAAAATATCCCGGGAAAAATCGAGTCATCTTCCACGTCATGGATCCCGTCACCCGTACACAGATCAAAATGCCCAGCCGGGATTGGTCCACGGGAGTCGACCGACATTTGCTGGAGGAATTAGATAGTTTGTCGCATTTCCATGCGGCAGTGAAAACGGAAACAGCATGAAGACAGGACCTTGGCGCATTTTTCTGACTCTCTTGGTTTTGCTGGGAGGGATGCAGGCTTGGGCTCAAAACCAAACACTAGACGGCAAGAAACACGGTCCGTGGAAAGTGCGCTATGAAGGGAGTACGGTGCTCCGGTATGAGGGGACCTTTGATCGTGGAATCCCCGTGGGCACCTTTACCCACTACCACCCGAATGGAACCAAGCGCGCCGTGATGGTTTTTCGAGGCCAAACCCAGGTTTGCTATGTGCAGGAATATGCCGAAAACAATGTCCGCATCGCAGAGGGCAAATACAGCGCTCCTGGCGTCAAGGATAGCACCTGGCGGGTGTATGATTTGAATGGAAAACTTCTGAATATAGAAACCTACGCAGGCGGCGCTCTAGATGGCGTGTACCAAACATTTTATCCCAATGGGAAGGTGGTTGAAACGGGCACAATGCGCGCAGATGCCAAAACCGGTACGTGGATACGGTTTACCGAAACAGGGGACAAGTTGCGTAGTGCCGAATACCAAGATGATCTTCCTCATGGGCTGTGGGTGGAGTACGATGAAACCGGACGCATCGCGCTTCGTGGTGAGTATCAACTGGGCTTGCGAGAGGGCAAATGGCTCGAGTTTTCTGAGGGCAAAGCTTCGAAGGGCACCTGGTACCACGAGGGCCGTATCACCAAAGAGGTCGAATACTGATGGCACGGGTGGTTGTGGGTCTCTCGGGTGGGGTGGATTCATCCGTGGCAGCGCACCTACTTCAGCAGTCTGGGCATGAAGTCATTGGCTTGTTCATGCGCAATTGGACGGACGAAAGTCCCACGCTGGAAGCGGAATGTCCTTGGATTGAAGACTCGAACGACGCCTTGCTCGTCGCGGAAAAATTAGGCATCCCTTTTCAAGTCTTGGATCTCAGTTCGGCCTATAAAACCCGCATTGTCGACTACATGTTTGCCGAGTACCAAGCAGGCCGAACGCCCAATCCAGATGTGCTATGCAACCGAGAAATTAAATTCGATCTCTTCTTGGAGGCTGCCCTCTCGCTGGGTGCAGACTATGTGGCGACGGGGCATTATGCTCAAAAAACCACTTCCGAGGACGGCATGCATCACCTCTTAGCGGGTGCCGATGGAAACAAGGATCAAAGCTATTTTCTCTGTCAGCTCAATCAAACACAACTCTCCAAAGCCCTGTTCCCCATTGGCCACCTTCCGAAACCAGAGGTTCGTCGTATCGCGAAAGAAGCGGGCTTAGTCACCGCGGAGAAAAAGGATTCGCAGGGCTTATGTTTTATTGGGAAAGTGCGTCTACCTGACTTTTTGCAGCAGCAACTTTCCATCCAAACCGGCCAAATCATTGAGGTTTCGCGAGATTCAGACGTTTTTAAAGCACCAAGTTGTGGCCAGCCTTGGCCCCTGAAGGCCGATCATGGCACCGTGGTAGGAAGCCACCCTGGTGCGCATTTCTTCACAGTGGGCCAGCGCAAAGGCTTATTGGTAGGAGGGAAGCCTTTGCCTCTCTTTGTCTTGGCGACGGACGTAGCTGAAAACATCGTCTACGTGGGGCAAGGGGAGGACCATCCTGGGCTCTACCGCCCTTGTGTATGGATGATGCCAGGGGAAGTCCATTGGGTAAGACCTGATTTGGCACTCCAGCCTGGGGAAAGCCTTGAGGTGTCGGCCCGAATTCGCTACCGGCAGGCTCTCGTGCCCGCCCGATTGACCGCAGAGGAGAGCGGCCTAGCTTTGGTGCCCACCGCACCGTTTAAATCTGTCGCTCCGGGCCAATTCGCGGCTTGGTATTTGGGCGATGAACTCATTGGTTCTGGAATTATCCATGCATAACATGAAAAAAACCTTCTTATTTCTTGCAGGCCTTAGCGCTTTGATGGCTTGGGGTCAAACGGCTCCAACTACCCGGCACTGGGTATTTCTCCATGAGGCGGCATTTGAAGGACCCACCTGGTCCCCTCAGCGCGGGCAAGCCTCCTTGACGCCTGCGGCCGTGGAGCGTCGTTTGCGACAAAACATTCCCATCCGCGCAACGGATTATCCCTTGTCCACGGCGGCCTTGACCGAGGTGCGTGCAACGGGAGCGGAGATTTATCGAACCTCGCGTTGGTTGCGGGCAGTATCCGTGGTCGCCACGCCCACCCAGTTGGAGGCGTTGCGAAGCCTTCCAGGGGTCCTTCACATCCAACCCGTGGCAAAACTCACCCAAACCGTGGCAGAAATTCACCCCAATTCAGCCCCGCCGAGTCATCCAGAAGAAGGGGTTCAATCCTACAACTATGGCCAAAGTCTGGATCAAGTCAACCAGATCAATCTCATTCCCTTGCACAACGCAGGGTATGCGGGCGCGGGGATCAACATTGCCCTTATGGATGGTGGGTTTACGGGGACCGATGTGCATTCCGCTTTTCAGGGAGCCTGGAGCCAAGGGCGCATCGTTTTGACGCATGACTTTATCGACAATGACACCAATGTTTTTCAGGTAGGCAGCCACGGCATGTCGGTACTGAGCACGATATGTGCAGACCTGGATGGAACCTTTGTGGGCACGGCTCCCGAGGCCAACTACTTCTTGTTTCGGACAGAAGACGAACTCTCCGAAACCCTCGTGGAGGAAGACAATTGGGTGGTGGCCTCCGAATGGGCGGATTCTTTAGGGGTGGATGTCATCAACACCTCTTTGGGCTATACCACCTTTGACAATGGCATCGGGGATCATAGTTATGCGGACCTCGATGGCAAAACGACCGTTATTTCTCGTGCGGCTACGGCCGCAGCCCGCACCGGCATGATCGTGGTCGTGGCGGCAGGAAATGAAGGAGCCTCAAGCTGGAAGTACATTTCATGCCCCGCGGATGCCGATTCCATTCTCTCCATTGGTGCCGTGGACGGCATGGACTTGCGGGGCAGCTTCTCGAGCCAGGGTCCCACAGCGGATGGACGGATCAAACCCGATTTGGGTGCGCGTGGGGTGTCCGCAACGATTATGAAGAGCAGTGGCCAAGTGGGAACGGGAAGCGGAACGAGTTTCGCCTCGCCCATCACCTGTGGCGCCATGGCCTGCTTGCTCCAAGCGGTGAAAGCGAACCAAAGCACCTACGACATTCAAGGCATCTTGGACGCCGTACGGCAAAACGCTAGCCAAGCGAGCAAGCCCGACACGCTCCTGGGCTGGGGCATTCCTAATTTTTCGGCGGCCCTCACTGCCATGGGATTGGAAGAGGGACATCCCGTTCCTACATGGGCCTTACAGCCCTTTGGTTCGGCTTATGTCTTGCGCCGGTTGCGGCCCACTACATCGGTCACCGTGCATCGCTACGATGGCACGGGACGCCTGCTGGAAACGTTCGATTTGGAGCCGGGTCTGGGTGCCATCGAACTTCGGTCCTACCCAGGCATAACGCTTCTTCACCTCGTGGGCGAGGAAGAGGAAGTCCTCAAAGTTCCCGCGTTTTGAGTTTAAAAACGCCCATCACCCATTTGCTGGGTATTGAACACCCCATCATTCAAGGGGGCATGATTTGGTGTTCAGGCTGGCGCCTGGCTGCCGCCGTCTCCAACGCAGGTGGCTTGGGAACGCTTGGAGCCGGGAGCATGTATCCGGAGGTGCTTCGCGAACATCTCGCCAAATTGAAAGCAGCCACGGATAAACCCTTTGCGGTGAATTTACCCCTCCTGTATCCCGACATGGAGGCCCATGTACAAACCTGCTTAGATTTCAAGGTCCCCATTGTCATTACCAGTGCGGGATCTCCCAGGACCTACACCCAGCGGTTCAAAGAAGCGGGGGTGACGGTCATGCATGTTGTTTCTTCGGCGGCCTTCGCCAGGAAATCGCAAGAAGCAGGCGTCGATGCGGTGATTGCTGAAGGGTTTGAAGCGGGCGGCCACAATGGCCGAGAAGAAACCACCACCCTGGTGCTTATTCCCGCGGTATGCGATGCGGTCACGATTCCTGTGGTCGCGGCAGGTGGCATAGCAGATGGTCGGGGGATGGCTGCAGCCTTGGCTTTGGGGGCTGATGCCGTGCAATTAGGGAGCCGTTTTGCGGCTACGGTTGAATCGTCGGCGCACCCTGCGTTTAAAGCGGAGATATTGGCCGCACAAGAGGGATCCACGCAATTGACTTTAAAGGAATTGGCACCCGTTCGCTTGCTTAAAAATGCCTTCTATCAGGAAATTCAAGCGGCCTATGCACAGGGTGCGGATGCCGCGCAGTTGGCCGCGCTTCTTGGACGAGGCCGAGCCAAGCGAGGGATGTTTGAGGGTGACCTTCTGGAGGGCGAACTAGAAATCGGCCAGGTGGCCCAACAGATTTTGGATTTGCCCACCGCTGGGGAGATCATAGAACGCATCCACACCCAATGCCTGCAGACCCTTCAGGGCCTTCATCAACGGGTGGCCAAGCCCTAAGGCTAGAATTCGAACAGATTATTGAACGCGGGCGTCATACGTGCCTCCCATGCTTGGCGTATCGCCCATGAGACGGGCCATCATGACTTTTTTGACCATATTGAACACGGCCATATGCACGTCTTCCGCGACTTCCATATCCATGGCATCCGAGTGGATGGAAATGTCGGCGGCTTCGCGCAGTTGACCCCCTTTAAAGCCGGTCATGCCGATGACGGTGGCCCCCTTGGACTTGGCGTAGTCCACCGCCTTGAGGACGTTTTTGGAATTACCCGATCCACTGATGCCAATCACGACATCGCCGGGTTGTATAAAGTTCTTTAAGGGCTCGACAAAGATGTCCTCCCATCCAATGTCGTTGGCAATGGCCATCATGGAGGGCAGGTTGTCGTTGAGGCAAACCATTTTAAAGCGCTGGTCCAAGCCGTACGAAGCGCCTTTTAAAAAATCGCCCGCAGCGTGACTTGCGGAAGCGCCCGAACCGCCGTTGCCCATCGTGAAGATGGTTGCGCCGCGCGCATGCGCGTCGGCAAAGCACTCAACCATCGCGTCCACGGCAGCCATATCGAGACGGTTGAGCGTATCGGTCAGCAGTTGGCGGTATTCTGATGCAGTCATGAGATAAAGGTAGGGTCTTTTATCAACCGTTAAAGATGACTTTCGAGCCTTCCGTGTCCAGTTGGAAGGGGAAGGGGCGGCAGTCGTTCATGGCGGCGTCCAAGGCGGCATGGGCCGAGGGCGGAGCAAGGAAAAGCATAAATCCACCACCACCGGCACCCAAAAGCTTTCCGCCCCAAGCACCTGCGGCCAAGCCGGCCTCGTAGGCCTCTTGGATGCGCGGATTGCTAATGCCGGAGGCTAGCGATTGCTTAAGCTTCCAATTTTCGTGCAAATGTGCGCCGAGGTCACTCCAGTTACCGGCAATCAGGGAGGCGGCAAAGGGGTCCACGAAGCTGACCATCGTTTTGAGGGCGGCCACCTTGTCGGCTTCACTGCTTTTTTGGCTCTGTTCCGCAAGAATGGCACTGGCGCTGCGCTGGTTACCCAAATAATAGAGCTTCAGGTGTTGACAAAAGTCCCCTTGAAGCGGGTGGGAAAGTGCGAGAGCTTGAACTTCCACCTCATCGTTGGGCAGAAAGCGAATGATGTTGAGCCCCCCGTAGGCCGCCGCATACTGGTCTTGCTTACCGATGGGTTCGCCCAAATCCTCTAACTCCACTTGGCAGGCGGTGTGGCCTAACCAGGCCTTGTCGACTTCCGCCAAACGGTTTTGGCGCGCCATGAGGTTGTGCAAGGTGCCCACCGTAAAGCTTGAGGAGGAGCCCATGCCTGTTCCTGCCGGCACATCGGCAATGGAACTGACCTCTAATCCTTCGTGTACGCCCAATTTCTGCATGATGGTGCGCAGAATGGGGTGCTGAAGATCGGCCACTGCGCCGACGGTTTCCGTTTTGGAGTACTTCGTTCGAATCTCACCCGGCTCAAAGTAGTCATGCGACGAAATGTACATATACTTGTCAATCGTCGTGGATAGGACCGCTCCACCATGTTGGCGGTAAAAGGCCGGCAAATCACTCCCTCCGCCAACAAAGGAAATTCGAAAAGGGGTCCGAGTAATGATCACGTCGTCGGGGTTTCTTCCGTGAAGATACGGGCCACTGCGTCTTCCAAGGTATCGGCCCAAAAATCCGGCTCAGGCCCGGGAACGGCGCCATGGCCGGTGCGTACACGAATCGTGCGCACTCCAGCTGCCCGACCTGCTTCGATGTCCCGTGGGCTATCGCCCACCATCCAGCTTTGGCTCAAATCAATATTGAACCGGTCCGCGGCGGCCAGCAGCATGCCCGGGCTGGGTTTCCGGCAATTGCAGGGAATTTTATACTCCGGACGCTCTTCCGGAAACCCTCCATGGGGGTGGTGTGGACAATAGTACAAGGCGTCCACAAAGGCTCCTTGGGCCCCCAGTTGACGGTCCATGCGTGCGTGGATGGCATCTATGCCGTCGAGGTCGGTCAAGCCACGTGCCACAGCACTCTGATTGGTGACGACGACGCTGATAAAATCGCTTTGGTTGATTTGCCGAATGGCTTTTCCCGCGAAGGCATAAACCTGCATTTCATCCGGATGCTTGATCAAGTCCGTATCGAGGTTGATGACCCCGTCTCGATCCAAGAAAATGGCCCGTTGCGGTTGGGTGAGGTTGCGCGCAGAAACCTTTCCAGTGGTCACGGCGCGTTCGACTTCCGCATGCCGCTCGGGCTTGCCCATGTCTTTAATGTATTCTGGACTCGCATACGCAAAAAGTCGATGCTCACTGGCCCAGCGGGGAAAAAGATCCCGCCCGAAATCACTGGATATCCCCACTGGAATCTGACCAATGAGCCGATTTTCCATGAGGTAAAATGCCGCATTGACGCAGTTGGGGTAGTCGATTCCTTCGGCATGCGGCTTTCCATGAACCGCTACCACGCGACCCTCTCGGTTCATTTGGACCAAATCCGAATCGTATGGGTGGTCATTCGGATGCACAAAGAGGGTAGCCTGGGCGCGTTTGCTCACATGGTAGGCCTCCATTTGGGCCAAATCAATGTCACTCAGGGTATCCCCGTACATCACCCAAAACGTTTCAGGAAGCATGCCGCGAAGCTCCGCCAGTGCGCCGGCCGTCCCCAGGGGTGTCGTTTCTTCGAAGTAGTGGATGTCCACGCCCCAGGTCGAACCATCGCCAAAATGTGCTCGAATTTGGTCCCCGAGATGGCCGATGGTAAAGAAAAAGCGCTCAATTCCTTGAGCGCTGTAGGTTTCGACCAAATGTTGCAAGACGGGTTTTCCCGCCAAGGGAACCATGGGTTTCGCGGTATCCGGAAAGGCATTTTGCAAACGTGTGCCTTTGCCTCCGGCGAGAACCACGGCCGTAGTGACCATACCTTAGAGTTGTGCCTCGAGCTTGCCCGCGAGCACGTTTTTCGGTGCAACACCCACTTGTTTATCGACTACCTCGCCATTTTTGAAAATCAAGAGGGTAGGGATATTGCGGATGCCAAATTGCATGGCGATTTCGCCTTCTTTATCCACGTCCACTTTGCCAACGACGGCACGGCCTTCAAAGTCTTGAGCGAGCTCGTCCACAATCGGTCCAACCATGCGGCAGGGACCACACCATGCGGCCCAAAAGTCCACGAGTACGGGGGTATCAGATTTCAAGACTAGGTCTTGGAAGTTGCTTTCTGTAATTTCAAGTGCCATCGCTATGGATTCAATAAGTGAAAGGCAAATATACCCGCCTCGGCTATATTAGCCATGGAACTTAGATCACAAATCAGCGCATTTCTATGAAAAAATACCCCATTGTGTTGCTCACTCTGACGGCCATGGTTTGGAGTGCGTGCGAAACCGCGCCATGTCCGCCCGGAAACCCCCGTGCAGAGTGCATTTGTCCAGCCGTCTACGATCCTGTGTGTGGATGCGATGGGAAAACCTATGGCAATGACTGCGAAGCGGGTTGTGCCGGTGTGGAGTCCTGGACGGTGGGGGAATGCGGAGGCTGACTAGTTCTTGGACCCTCGGAACCACTGGAACAGAGTCAAGGCTCCTCCCAGCATAGAAAGCGTAAAGCCCGACCAGTAGACGTTTCGGGCGCCCATAAGGTGGTTCATGAAGAAAATATCGGATGTGAGGATCAAAAGGTAGCCTACCACGAGGAGGCTGGGTCCAAGTTTAGATTTCATGATGAGAATGTACGCCCAAGAATGGTTTGAAAACAAAAAAGCCCGCTCGGAAGCAGGCTTTTTGCGGTGCGGACGGGACTCGAACCCGCGACCCTCGGCGTGACAGGCCGATATTCTAACCAACTGAACTACCGCACCAGTGTTGGTTCTTCCAAGGAAGGGTGCAAATATATACCGCTTAGGCCATTCGCAAAACCTGTGAAGGGTGGAATTTTGATAAAATTTTCGCTGGGAGGACGGAGGTCGCTAAAACTGCTGTGATTATGAAGAGATTAGCCAAGAGAAACCCGCTCCAGTCCCAGGAAACCGGGACATGGTCGACGTAATAGGTTTGGGGATCCAGAGGTAGAATTTGGCTGCTCCACTGCACCCAGAGCAGTCCCAAGGCCAAAAGATTCCCGCCCAGCATGCCTTTCAAAACGGATTGGCTAAAAAGGGCAAGCATGGCTTGGGTCAAGCGACCCGTAGAAAGTCCCATCGCCCGGAGAATGGCTACGGCTTTGCGCCGCTCAATGACTCGGATAAAAACGACCACGGAGGCGTTGAAGGCGGCGACCAAGGTGAGAATAATCCCCAATATCCAGGTGTTCGTGTCGAACAAATCTAACCATTGGTACAATTGCGGGAAATCCTGACGTGGCGAATACACATCGCATTCCAAAGGGAGGAGTGCGCGCAAGGCATCCATGTCGCTCGCTTCCGTGGCGCCGTAGAACAGCCAGGCTTGGTGCTGTTCCGACGTCCAGCGGTTCAGTTTTTGAACTTGCCGTTCATCCACAAAAATGATGCGTTCGTCCCACTCGAAGAGCCCTGTTTCATAGAGGCCTGCCACGCGGTAGTAGCGCAAAGTGGGCAAGGAAGCTGGATCTCGGGAAAAGTACATTTCGAAGGTGCTGTCCACATCGAGCCGCAATTGACGCGCCATTTCGCGCGAGAGGCACACTTCGTTGGATGGCCATGCGGGAAGGCGTCCCGCCACCAAAGATTTTGAAACCCGTTCTGGGAGCGAAGAAAGGCCCATAAGTTGGGCGCCAAGCATCTGGGAATGGGTCGTGGCCATGCCGGCCTTAAAGCAGGCACTGTGCCATGCGCCTGATTGACCATGCGGGGTAGATTGCATCCGGATGACATCTGCATCGCTCATGGGCAAGGCGTCGGCATCGGCACTCAGGGCTTGTTGATACCCGCGTACTTGGAGGTCCCCATGAAAGGTGGCCACCTTGTGATCGATGGCTTCTTGCAAGCCGCGACCAGTGGATATCCCCAAAAGGACCGTGCAAATTCCGGCGCCAATGACGGTGGACGCCAATACGTTCGAAACGGAAGCCCGAGTGCTTCGACGGCCCCATTGCCAGCCTAGCCATATCGAGAAAAATCGCCATCTTGAACCCATGCAGCGTAAAGATACTTGGCTTGTCGGAGCCGTAGGCATCGTCTTTTATTTTTTCTTGCCCATCTCGGCCCAAAGTCAAGGCTATACGCCGTATTTGAAAGGGGCGGAACATACGGGTGCGCTGCAGATGGAAGTTCTCCAAGAATCCCCGGATACATTGCGCTATGCCTTGGTGGCCCACGCCGCAAGCTTGAACTACGATCCCAAGAAAAAGCGCTTGGTCAATACTGTTGAGCGCGCACGGAAGCTCCATCTCAACGTGGTGAAGATCTTCTCACCCGAGCACGGTTTCACGGGCAGCTTTTCGGCCGGGGAGCACGTAGAGGACGAAGAGGTTGATGGGGTGAAGATTCCCATGGTCTCGCTCTATGGGTCGCATAAAAAGCCCACGGCGGAGGACTTGGCCGATGTGGACGTTGTGCTTTTTGACCTGCAAGATGTGGGGGTACGCTTTTACACGTACATCAGTACGCTGACCTATGTGATGGAAGCCTGTGCCGAATTCAAGAAGCCTCTGATTGTGCTCGACCGGCCCAATCCCTTTGCTAACGTCGTGGATGGTCCTGTGCTCGATACCGCCTACACCAGCTTCGTGGGCCTACATCCTGTGCCCGTCCTGTATGGGATGACGATGGGGGAGTATGCCCAAATGGTTCACGGCGAAGGCTGGATCCGAGGAGCCGATTCCCTTCAGCTCCGGGTCATTCCCTGCGTAGACTACCACCGGGAGCCCGTTTCATTCCCTGATGAAGCTCCCCCTTCGCCCAACTTGCCCAATGCGCATGCCATTGCCCTCTATCCCTCGCTCTGTTTTTTTGAAGCCGCGCCGGTGAGCGTAGGCCGGGGAACGGAAGCACCCTTTGAGTGGCTCGGTGCACCTTGGATCGATGCAACAGGATTCGCCTTTGTGCCGATGCCCAATGCGGGCGCTAGTTCTCCCAAATTTCAATCGGATACCTGCCATGGATGGGATTTGCGCACCATGCCCATTCATCCAGAGCAGGGACTGCAGCTGAATTACCTCCACGATATCTACCACGCCTATGCCGCGCAGGGACGGGATACGGCAAGGCCCTTCTTTACCTCCTTCATGGATAAGCTGGCGGGAGGAACGTCGCTGGAAGATGCCTTAGAGGCGGGCCAAAGCGTCCAAGAAATCCAAGCTTCATGGCAGCCGGACCTCGAGGCCTTCAAACAGATTCGGAGCCGCTACCTTCTCTACAGTATGAAGCCTATTCCCTTGCCAGCCCTCATGCCTCCTTCCGCGGCACCTGCCAAGAAAACCAAAAAGCCTACGAAAAAAGGCGCCCAGTAGGCGCCTTTTATCTTGGTAAAGAAGCTCCTTAGAACTCAAAAATGAAGCCGACGCTGGGGAGGACGGTGCCGCCGTTCACGTTGGGCAATGTGGTTGTTTGGTACTGCCAAGGCTTGTCCGGATTGATGACGGGATTGCCGTCTCCGTCCCTCACCACATCGATAAAATCAGGTCCAGCCACTTTATAGGCCAGGGCGTTCTGCAGGTCAAAGTATAGGTCAATATTGACTTTCTTCAGGAACCACTTTTTATCAATTCGGATATTCAGACGGTCAAACTCGCCCAAGCGTTCGGTGTTGAGCAGACTGTAATTGGGAATGCCGCGGCCCAACACGTCCCAATTGTAGATGGTGGCCGTCTTCTCTAAATCAAAGGGCGTGTAAGGAGCGCCGCCCAGGTGTTGGTATTGAACACCAATTTCGTAGTTCTTGCCAAAGCGCTTGCCAAAGGTGAACGTGGCAATCAATCCGTTGTCCCAGGAGGAAGGCACGTAGTCGCCTTGGATGTCTTGGAATTCGGAGCGCACCAAGGTGATCGCCGCGATGCCAAATAGGCCCTTGTAGAGCTTCTGTTGGTAGGTTAACTCGAGTCCATAGGCGCGCCCATCGGATGATGCCGTCGCCAACTGGTTGCCAATGACTCCAAAATCCCCACCCACGGTTGCCAAGGAGATGGAATCGCGAAGCAAGAAGGGGTAGTTGCTGTAACGCTTGTAGAAACCTTCTACGGAGGTTTTCGCATTCCACGGCCAGTATTGCGTGGTTCCGGCAACGAAGTGCTCGGCTTGAATGAAGGTCAAGTCTGAATTGTCTCCGTCCGTTCCTACGTACCCTAAGGCCGTGTAGGGGGGGAGTTGGAAGTAGCGGCCGTAATTGCCGTCTAAGGTCCAATTCTCATTCAGGTTGTACGAAAGGGCTATACGTGGAGACAATTGATTCAAGGGGTTGCGCGTGCTTTCGTTGAAATCAACAATGTCCGTGCGCAATCCCAGCGAGACCTTTAGGCGGTCGTCGGCAAAGCGTCCTACCCAATTGGCAAAGGCGTTGGCTTTGTAATAGATGGCGTCGGTGGAATAATCCAAGATAAACCCACCAGGCAAGCGCTTGTCTAGGGTTTGGGTATTGTATTTCGCCTGTTCCAAGCCAAAACCCACCATGGATTCCCAACGGCTCTTCTTCACTTGGTGCTCCAACCGGAATTTGTTCTCAATTTCCTGGGAGGCATAGTTCAGGAGTTGATCCAAATCGCGGTTGTTGTTCTCAAACTTGTACGATTCGTTGTTGAGCATAAAACGGCTCAAAACGATATTCGTGATGCCGCCAGGACCGAAGTGGGTGTACTTGGCGCCAATGCTGTAGTTCCACTGATCGTATTCCGGCAGGTAGTTCAAGATGTAGCGCTGTTCCGGCGTTTCATTTTGGTCCGTATTGAGCACGCTCACGTCGTAGGCACCCAAGCTCAAAATGGTCAGTTGGTTGTTGCGGTTGAAGTTGTGCTTGACCTTGAATTGATAGTCGTTGTAGGTCGGCAAGAAGGGAAGGCCAATGGCCTTGAAGAGAAATTGCAAGTAACTGCGTCGGATGGAGGCGAGGTACGTGGTTTTCTTGTTGATGGGACCATCCAAAGTGAGGCCCACTTCCGATGCCCCCACTTGGAAAATACCGCCCGTCTTGTCCGTGCGTCCATCCTTTAGGTTGATTTCCATGATGGAACTCAAACTATTGCCTCGCTGGGCCGCAAACGCAGACGTGTAGAAATCCACGTCACGAATGAAGTTCACATTGATCATCCCTACCGGACCGCCCGAAGCGCCTTGGGTCGCAAAGTGGTTAATGGCTGGTATTTCAATGCCGTCCAAGAAAAAACGGTTCTCGTTGGGACCGCCACCACGGATGATAAGGTCGTTTCGAAAAGCTACGCCAGAGGCTACACCGGGAAGGGATTGAATCACCTTTGAAATGTCTTGGTTGCCCCCGGGATTGCGCTGAATTTCATTGATGCCAATGCTCTGAACACTGACCGGAGACTGAGCTTCTTGCTTAAACTGCTGTTGGGTGCTAATTACCACTTCGTCCAAAACCTGCAGGGCCTCTCGCAAGCGGAAGTTTACGATGGCTGGCTTGGCTTGGGTGACCTGCACTTCAAACTGCGTCTTGCCTTCATAGCCGATGAATCCGACGGCTACGTTGTAGAGCCCGGGCACCATGCCGCGGAGTTCAAAATTGCCGTCAAAGTCTGTGACACTTTGAATTGGGCTGCCTTGAATCGTGACGACAGCCCCTGGAATGGGGTCGTTGCTGGCGTCATCGACGACCGTGCCGCGAATGACCTGGGCTTGAAGGACCCACGACGCAGTTACGAGGAGGAAGAAGTAGAGTTTGCGCATTTTGTTTAAGGTTTGCTGCTTTTTTAACGCTTTTTGGGCAGAAAGGTTCAACAAAAAACCCGGCGCGAGGCCGGGTTTCTAAAGTCATTGAGTTAACTCGTTATAAGTCAGAGACAAAACGCTTGATGGTGTCGGCGTAGTTGAACGGAGCGTTGTTCTTTGCCGATTCGGCACGCCCCATTTCAAGGGCCTTGCTGGCGGCCTTTTTGGCTTCCTTCTTGCGGTCATTTTTGGCCAAAACCTGTGCGTAGAGGTAGTAGCTATACCAGCTGTCGGGATTCAGCGCAATGGACTTTTCCATGTAGGTCAATGCCGTGGCGAGCTCGATGTTGTTCTGGTTGTAGAAATTGGCCGCATTGCGGTACACACGCCAATTCTCCGGCTCGGCGGCAATGGCGGCATCAATATTCGCCGTAGCGAGTTCCATGGTGTTCAATTCCACAGGCAGCGCAATACGAACATCCGACCAGTCGAGCACAATCTCAGCGTTCGACACCGTGATGTTTTCGAGGCTCATGCGCATGGTTTCGACTGGGGCAATCGCTTGCGGAGTGACCTCCACGCGAAGCACATCTTGCTCCTGGCTGTAGCCATCGACGCCCCACATGTCCGTTTTTGTATTCAATATGACCGTCCAAGTGCCCTTATTCGGGATCATGGATAGGCTGTATGTCCCAGCAGCCACATCGGTTCCAGCAATGGTGACGGGCTTGGAGAAGGTCACCTTGGTGTTCTGGTTTGCTCCAGCACGCCAGTGGCTTCCAAAGGGGACCAAATCGCCAAAAATGACACGTCCATTCACGCTCGGACGGGAGTAGTCCAACGTGATATCCGTCAAGCCAACGCGCTGTTCGAGATGGGTTGAGGGGGAGGGCTGAGGCAAATCTTGAGCGCCTGCAGCGATGGTGGCCAGAACGGCCAGGGAGGTTAAAATCTTCTTCATAAGGGGTCTAAGTTATACCAAACGCTCCATTGCGCGGTTGACAAAAGTGGTTAACGCTTCGCCTTGCAACAAGTTCTGTTGGAGCAGGGCCAAATCTTTGGCGTGCGCAATTAAACCGTCGCGCTCTTCGCCTTCGGATTGCAGGATTTTCCCCGATAGAGGATGGTTTGTATTCACGACCAAATCATAGGAAACAGGGAAGTCGCCCATACCCATAAAGCCTCCGCCTCCCGTAGCTGACATCTCCTTCATGCGACGCATAAATTCAGGAATGGTGATGAGCATGGGGGCATCGTCACTGCTTAAGGCCTCGGTTCGAACCGTGTAGGTTTTGCTGTTGAGTGCCGCCTCGACATGGCTTTTTAAGGATTCCACTTCCTTGTCTGTGAGGATCGAAGTGCGTTCATCGCCTTTGGGGATGAGTTTGTCGAGCAAATCGCTGTCCACCCGAGCGAAGCGAACTTTCTCTTCGCTGCCTTCAAACTTCTGGATGCTATGTCCTGCGATAGGCGACTCGAGTAGAATCACATCATAGCCTTCGGCTTTGGCCTTCTGAATGTAGCTGTGCTGGGCATCGGCATTGGAAGCATACAGGATGACACGCTGTCCGTCTTTATCCGTTTGAAGGGCCGAAATCTTCTCCACGTACTCCTCCATGGTGTAGCAGGAGTCATCGATGACGGATTTAAAGAGGTTGAATTTTTTTGCCCGTTCGTAGAATTTCTCCTCGGTCACCATACCGTATTCGATGATGACGGAAATGTCCTTCCACTTGGCCTCAAAGTCCGCCCGGTCTGCCTTGAACATTTCCTCGAGTTTGTCCGCCACTTTCTTCGAGATGTGTCCGCTGATTTTCTTCACGTTGCCGTCGGCCTGTAAGTAGGAGCGCGATACGTTCAATGGAATATCCTTCGAATCGATGACGCCGTGGAGGAGCGTCAAAAAGTCGGGCACGATGCCTTCCACATTGTCTGTAATGAACACCTGGCTCTGGTAGAGCTGAATCTTGTTCTTCTGCAGCTCCATGTTGGGCTTAATCTTGGGGAAGAACAAAATACCCGTGAGATCAAAGGGATAGTCCACATTGATGTGAATGTGGAAGAGGGGATCTTCAAAGGTGTAGGGGTAAAGCGCCTTGTAGAACTTGTTGTAGTCTTCGTCGCTCAACTCGCTGGGTTTCTTCGTCCAAGCGGGTTCTGTTTCATTGATGATGTCCGCCTTTTTGACGGTTTCGTACTTGGCTTCTTCGCCTTCTGCCGCCACATTGACGCGCTCTTCTTTCTCCCCGCACTGGATGGGTATGCTCATAAAGCGCGCATATTTCTTCAGGAGCTCCTTGATTTTGAACTCCTCCAAAAAGTCCTCGCTCTCGCTGTCGATGTGCAAGATGATCTCGGTACCCCGGTCTTTTTTCGTGCAGCCCTTCAATTCAAACTCGGGAGACCCATCGCAGGACCAATGCGCACCTTCTTTGTCGTCACTTGATTTCCAAGAGCGCGTTTTGATTTCGACTTGGCTGGACACCATGAAGCTGGAGTAAAAGCCCAGTCCAAAATGGCCAATCATGGCGCCTTTTTCGACCTTGCCTTCGTACTGCTTCACAAACTCTTCTGCGCCCGAAAAGGCTACGTCGTTGATGTACTTCTGAACCTCATCGTGGGTCATGCCAATTCCGCGGTCCACGATACGCAGTTGCTTCTTTTTCTTGTCAATGTGCACCTGAATGGTCAGGTCGCCGAGCTCCCCCTTAAACTCGCCTAAATTGGAGAGGGTCTTGAGCTTGTTGGTCGCGTCTACCGCATTGGAAATCAGTTCCCGCAAGAAGATTTCGTGATCACTATAGAGGAACTTTTTAATGATGGGGAAAATATTGTCCGCCGAAACGTTGATTTTTCCAGTTGCCATGGTGCTTTGATTTAGTTTTATGGACTATCCTCTAAACAAGCGGTATGCCATGGCCGTTTCATAGAAGACTAACTGACATTTTGACCGAATGACCGCCTTGGGTACCCATATTTCCGTTCGTTTCATGACATTCTCCGGATGGCGCGCACGCTGGCGCGCCTTTGGGGCTATGGGCATTTCTCTTAGGCAGGGGGTGGCCGCTCCTGGCATGTGCTTTGGCAAGATGCTCGGAAGTGGAGCCGGTCAAGGATTTTCAATTTGGCCTGATTGGGGCACGTATGCCTGGTTCACCGTGTGGGAGAACCCCGAATCGGCCGAAGCTTTCTGGTCGAATGATCCGATGTTCCAAGACCTACTCGGCTATGCCACGTCCGTGTATGGGTGGGAAGCGCGGCCTCTGCGCGGCCATGGAACGTGGAATGGCCAGCAGCCCTTTGCATTCCCTGAAGCGGGG
>Ga0208173_1000069_pt1 | contig 48102 bp, 46 predicted proteins | sample Colrivmet1555C02_FD_187669 | JGI IMG/M metagenome (GOLD analysis project Ga0208173, IMG submission 187669) | Estuarine microbial communities from the Columbia River estuary - metaG 1555C-02 (SPAdes) (version 2) | ecosystem: Environmental > Aquatic > Marine > Intertidal zone > Estuary | place...
ATCGCAGATGCCGTTAATCTTATTCACAAGCAATACACTGGTAATAAGCCAAAATTAGACGAAATGTCGAGTGGCTTATTTAATGTATTTCTTGACAAAGTAAAGCCATATTTTATACTACTTACAGTAATTCTTCTAGTAATTATATTGTTACAAATAGTGCAATTTTATTACTACATTAGGTTATTTATTAAGCAGGTAAATCCTGCTAATAGAATAGATGTAGTAAAAGAAATAATGAAAACTTGGTAAGTAGTTAGTTGTGTGTTTGAGCGACTGACTTTTCAATGTCGTAAATAATGACTCTTGTAGTGTAATTAGTCTCATTTTCTGGGGGACTTTGTATGTAATTTCCAACTTTAAAGTATGCATCCTTGAATTTTAATTTGTAACCATTGTTGTAACTGTACCCACGTTTGTAATAGTAAAATTTAACAGTGTTATTTGAAACTACAACAGTAAATCTAAATTTTGTCCCAAGTTTGTAATTTGTATCTACTGTAATTCGTTCTGTTTGATTTCCAATACGGTACCTAATGTAGACTAGACTTTTTCTCAGGAATGCCATTAGTCCTGCTCCATCTCCTTTTAATTTTACTTGTATAAACATAGTAGACTGAATTATCTTTGGTAAAGTCTCTATACTCAATACTACAGATAGTACCTTTGTACCGTTGTCAGAGTCCCAAAATACTTTTTTACCATTATTACATTCTCTTAATTCTGTCCTAGCATATTTGGAAGTCTTAGAAGGTATACCTATAGTCAGTGTATTCATATACAAGTCTCCATTGATAGACGGGTAAATGTATTCATTCGATTCAAGAATGGTTTTAAATTTATCTATAAATGATACTTGGGCACACCAATTCATTACCCATATAAACCCTATACTTGCCTTCATATCTTTAAAACTTGTTTTATTTCCATTTTTAAAACGCTGCTCTCGTGTATGTCTTGCTTAAATAATTTTAACATATATCAATTATTCAAGAAGGTAATCAATGTCAGAACGTATACAATCCAATGAACAGGAAACACTTGACAACCATCTTGCTCAAAGTTATTTTTTGGAAATTCAAGATTTAAAGAAAGTTATTCAACAAAACTCTAAACAATCCGTACTTGACGCTCACCTTTCACAAAGTTACATCTTGGAGCTCCACGAATCAAAAAAACTAATCGAAAGGTTATTGGGAGAGCAAAATCTATGGGTAATGACGGATGAGAAGAAAAAGAAATATGACTACATAGTTACAAGAATTGAAAAACGATTGGGGAAATTATTACCAAATTATTCAGTAGAAGATGATGATTTTGAAGATTATATTGAATAAATGATAATAATCCAATGAACAGGAGAATTCTCTTTAATTCATGGATTTGACTTTTGTAGCAAAATTAAAAGTGACTTCCACTCCATCTCTTTCAACAGTCTTTTTTTCAGCTACTTTAGTAACTCTGTATTTAAATGTCTTGTGAGCACTTGCAGAAGTAGTCTCTCTCAATGTAATAACAAGACTTCTATCACCAGAACTAGCAGATGCCTTTGAAAACATCTTTCTAACAGCGTCACTTGGTCTTGCTCCTAGGAATCTTCCACCAGTATAATTGACTTTACCTCCAGCAGAGTTTGTGATTGATTCGATTGTGAATGAACGAGACATTGTATTGTTTATAATACTTGGATAAAAAAAATTACAACTACACACACCAACACTTTCTAAAGTTTTCATTTTAGGACGCAAACATTTCTAAAGTGAAAACTTTAGGACCAACACTTATTTTCTAAAGTATATACTAATGAAAACGATAGGACTTGTTGTCCTTGTTAGTAAAGAATGTGTATTCAAGGACTTTGAAACTGCAAATATACATTCCGACGACATACTCGATTCAGATATAGTAACATTTATGACCTCAAATCAAGAAACATTTAGAATGTTGGTAAACAATATATACATCAATGTTAAAAAGACTTCTACTATAATTGGAGACATGACGATTATTCTCCTTAAAAGTAGTATAAGTGACGACATTTGTAAATTTATGGCGAATATGAGTCATGAAATTCGCACACCGCTCAATGGAATAATAGGCATGATAACACTCTTGGATAATACCAGTCTGAGTATAGAACAACTTGATTACATATCAATGCTCAAAGAATGTTCTATAAATCTCATGACTATAGTCAATGACGTCTTGGATTATTCAAAATTACGAGACAACTCTGTAAAATTAGAAATGAGCAAAGTAGACGTCAGAAAATGCATAGAGTCAGCATCTGATATAATAAACTCGAAATTAAGCCCAAATATAGACTTTATATGTGATATAGACATCAATACTCCAAAATACATTGACTCTGATTCCGATAGAATAAAACAAGTACTTGTAAATTTACTATTTAACTCGATTAAATTTACAGAAAAGGGTAAAATAACACTGACTGTAACACCAGAATCCACTGATACGATTAGATTCACTGTATCGGATACTGGTTGCGGTATACCAGAGAACTCTCTTTATAAATTATTCAAACCTTTTCAACAAATCCAACCAAATATCACTACAAAATTACATCAAGGGACTGGCTTAGGTCTAGTAATCTGTAAAGAAATCGTTACAATGCTTGGAGGAGAAATCAAGTTGTTGGCATCAAAGATAAACGTAGGGAGTACATTTACATTCACGATAAAATATTGTCCAAAAAATTATGAGCAAATGGATGTAATAGAAAATCAGTCACTTGTATCAAAACATGTAGTAGTAGTAGACGACAAAGTTCCAAACAGAATATATTTGTCTAAAATTTTAATGTCGTATGGAATGATTGTATCTACATATTCTGATGCAGAGGAAGCATTATGTTTCTGTAAGGATATCATTTTCGATGTTGGAATTATAGACATATGTATGCCTAGAATGGATGGTCCAATGTTTGTAAATAAGATTAGAAAATTACAAAATGAAAATAGATACTTGCCAATTATAGCAGCAAGCAGTTTAGGTGACAAGAATCTATACAACAAGGCATTATTTGAGGAACACCTTATTAAGCCAATACAAGAAAACAAATTATTAAAGTCGTTGTATAATGTATTCAATAAAACATTAAATACAGACAACCAAGAGAGAGTATTAAAGATAGACCTCAGAGTATTAATAGCAGAAGATATTCATATTAATCAAAAAGTAGTGAAAAGCTTTCTGGTAAAATTAGGAGTGTCTTCGGAAAACATTGACATAGTAGATGACGGGAGTCTAGCGTTAGACAAACTAAAAACAAAGACATACGATATCGCATTCATAGATATAAAGATGCCAATAATGGATGGTGAAGAGCTGATACAAATAGTCAAAAAAGACGTGTACATAAAAAAGACGTTTTTTGTTGCTGTAACTGCTTATTATCTACATAATGAAAAAAAGAGGTATTTGAGTATGGGGTTTGATGATTACCTCACAAAACCATTGAGTATACACTCATTAGTCCAGTGTATTAATCGCCTCTTCAATTGAAATGGACGTACTAGTTATCTAACAAAAATTTATTTTCATTAATCCATTTTGTAATGTAATTCACTCGCGTTTTGGTATCTAATGCCATCAAATGTGTTACAAAATGCCTAGACATTGTTCCGTTATAAAAATCAGTTATACTTGCGTTAAAGTGTCTTTCTGGATGTATTTCAACATGTCTATCAAATTCCTTGTCATTAATTCGATACTCTAACACACTCTGCTCGTGGTAATGTTCTTTAAGGTATTTGCCAGTATATTCATACCATTCTTTACAAAAGTTCTTACTCCATTCAGTGCATTTTATAAAAAATGTACCAGTATTGATACTACCTATCCTACCAGAATTAGAGTCATCCGAGCATATAATGATATCTTTTGTATAATCACTAATACGAGATTCCAGGTCAATTGTCTGTTGTGAAAAAAATGCATCGGCATCAATCCAAAATATATAATCGTATTCGTCACGGCCAAGTAAACGCTGCACTACTTCCACCTTACACCACTGAGCAGCTCTATCTGTTGGTGTTACATTAAAAATTTCAAAGTCATAACCGTGCTTTTTACAATATGCTCTATTTATTCTTTCAGTCAATTTAGAATATTCGTATATGTTTTCAGTATGCGACATACATACGCATATTTTCAATTTTGGCTTTGGATTGTAAGTAAACAATGACACACAACAACAGAATAAAAGGAGAATTGGTACTAACAGAATCATATAACAATACATATGAAAAAATATACATCATCTTGTAATAGCAGTGCAAACGTGAGAATGATGTATTATCAAACGTATGTTAAAGTGTATACCTAGTTATTCTAGCACTAGTAGAGACCCAGTTTGGAGTATTACCAGAAGTATATTCTAGAACACCAGACCCAGGGTCGATTGTAAAATTCACACCAGTTGTTCCTCCTACACTTGTGTCATCTACTAACCATCCTCCACTATTTAGTTTCACAACTTTTAATTCAAACATTTCGTCGATATCTCCAGTGTCGTCAGTCAATGTAACGATAATTTTTAGGGTATATCCCTTTTCAGTTAAAGTAACTTCAGGTATACCTGTTGGAATTATTATATTATTCCCAAGTGAAACTTCAGTGCGGAATGGGGTTATATCAATATCATTTACCAGGATATTTCCAGTAATTCTAAGAGAGTTGTTGTCAAACGTCAATTTTGATGTAGAGTATACTGGTAATGTACCATTACCTAATAGTAATGCTGTAGGAATGAACTCTCTAGCTCCAGTCCCTCCTTTTGTTACACACAATGGAGTATTCAATGGCGCAATACTGATACTCCATCCTATTTCTGTATCTTCTGGGTCTAATGTGGCGTACTCAAGATTGTTTGATGTCATCTTAAACTCTAGTAACTTATCTCCTATATATCGCTTATTCAGTCTCCAATTACTTGTTTCAGAATATAACCCCTTTATTTCGACGAGCCCTGCTTTTGTCGAATTTGATGTGTAAATTATCATGTAAAATGATTTTGTATCTATTGGATTAAATGCCTGGTTTTCGAATTGGGTGTAAGGGATACTTTGAATAAGCATGCTCGTTGATTCTATATTCACAATGTCTTTTATGTACAATGAGTCTGCGTTAGTAGATGTATATTGTAATTCTGCATTAATTCCCGATGAGTAAACTGTAAAGGCCGGTCCAGACACACCGAAATGAAGTGCGTCATAATACCACGTAACAGACTTGCGGTATGCGTAAATTATAGTATTGTTCCCATTACTTGTTATATTAGTCTTGAATGCATAATTCGTAACGTTTGGATATACTTTTAAAGTAATTGGTACCATTGTAATAGGAATATTTGTCAATACTGCATCATTTTTATAAAACATACGATACTTTAACCAAAGTATCTGGGATGGGTCATTATTGATATATTGGATTTGCCCAGATGGAGTGATACTAAATGTAAGCTCTCCAAATGGGTCTCCTGTGTATTCTGTATTTATTGTCCAAATGTTGCTTGAATTTTTGAATCCTTTTATAGTGTAAAATGCAGACTTTCCACTTAAGACTGTTCTGGTATAAATGAATGTATAAAATGCATGCTCTGTAAAAATCAGACCAGGAATGTCTATTGGAGACAGGGAGTACTGTAAAATTTTTGTAGTCTCAAATTCCGAGTCATCATTTGTTCCGTAAAATCCGCATTCGAACCACATTGTCAAATAGTCTTTATTTACTGCGTCTTTCCCGTTTACAGGTTCCAATACATTAACAATATTTGTATTGTTTACATCCAAAATTCCTGTTACACTTACATTTCCAGTACTAATCGTCGATACATTAAGAATGCCTGATGTATTGAATGTAAAATTCGAGTATCCATTTATTACATTACCATCGGAGCCACCTACGAGGATTTGCCCATTAGTAAATTGAGTGAGTTCGTCTCTAATAGTAGTCACTGATGTGGTCACAAGAGAATCTACGTACAATTTGTTTGTCACATCAGTATTATTTGACGGTGATGTGACATTTATTATAATATTACCAGTCATGTCTAGAGAGTTTGTAATCGTAATGTTTCCAGTACTGATTGTAGGTACATTAAGAGTACCAGAGGTATGAAATGTGAGATTCGAATATCCATTTATTACGTTACCATTAGAGCCACCTATAAGGACTTGACCATTGGTGAATTGAGTCAGTTCGTCTCTACTTGTCGTCACTGATGTAGTCACAAGAGAATCTACATACGTCTTGTTTGTTGCATCCAATGCATTTGTTGGAGTGATTAAATCAGTTACCTTTGGTACACTGAGGATACCAGTAGTATTAAATGTGAAATTTGAGTATCCGGTGACAAGCGTTCCATCTGACCCGCCGACAAGTACTTGACCGCTAGTGAATTGAGTCAAGTAAGTCAAGTAATTGTCCAGAGTGTCAGTAATGTAGTCTTTATTTACTGCGTCTGTTCCATTAATTGGCGTAGCTACATTTATAATGTTATTTCCATTGACATCCAATGTCCTTCCTACACTAAAGTCTCCTTGAAATTCTCCACTCCCATAACTGAGTAGTGAACTACTTATATTGGTCAACCAAATACTGGCAAGATTGTTTAGGATAAGTCTGTTGTCGTAAAAGATTATTTCGTCAGTCGCAATTAAATGTCTTTGTCCGTTTCCTCTGACTAACGCGTATGGTAAAAAGTCTGTTGTACCAGTCCCACCCTTGTTTACACAAATTGGATTTCGGTAAATAGGAGGGAATTCTGTAAAATTAGATACATAAGCGTCTTCCAAAGAGTCATTTGTGTAATATAATATAGCAGTGTCTCCAGATGTTACTACACTGAAATGCAGGTCTGTTAAATTTCCTACATATGTAGAATGTATACTCCATATTAGAGTTCCACTATAGAATACACCGTATATAGTAAAAAACGAGGATTTTGTATTAGTATAAGCGTACAAATAATATGTAAATGTCTTGTATTGATTTCCATTGTGAACTTGGAGAGTTGTATCAATAGGCGTGAATGTAGAGTTTGTCAAGGTAACTAACGCAGTGTTGTTTAGATTAATGAGTTCCTTGTATGACAATGTGTCATTTGCACCAGAATTCCTATATTGTATTTGACCAGTTGATGGTACAATAGTGAATTGTATACTCGAAATGTTTCCAAATGTAGAGGTGTTTATGGACCAAAGACCTGTCGAGATGTTGTAAACACCATTTAAAATATACCCTGAAGTACTTGACACTACAATTAACTTGAATGCCTTTTTGGTATTCTGGTCGTAAATTAACCCAGTAATGTCAGTAAACGTTCCTGACGTTGTAGCAGAAAATACTTCGTATCCAGGGTCTGTAGTCTGTAATTCAAAAAACTTTCTATATCTTATATACACTGGACTACTTGATTGATTTGTATATGTAATTTTACCTAGAGTACCTATTGTCTCAATGTTGTATAGTACGTCGTTTGTTCCCTGGCCTGGGTATTGTACAAACATTGTCCATGTCCCATTAAAGAATCCTCGAAGGATATGTAGAGAGAATGATTCTGTAATAGTCTGAGTAAAGATGTAACATTCAAAAAAATTCAAGTCATCTCCTGAAAATTCTAACAGTGGGACGTATTCTGGTGTAATGGTTTGTAAAAGTGTTAAGCTTCTTTCATATAAAATGTCATCGTCTCCTATAATAGCACAGTCTTCTAGTGAATCTGTTACGTAATTCTGTAGAAAGTCAAGATTCACTGCATCATGACCATTTATTGGGTCTGCTACATTGGTTATGCGATTTTCAGACATACTGAGCATTCCACCAATTGTAGCTCCTCCTAGAGTTACTAGAGAATTAGCAAGTGTTGAATTTATAAATAAATTAGTTCCTGGTCCAAGAATGAGTGAGGACCCATCGAATGTAAATGAGTCAAAACCTCTAATGGCAGTCCCTACTGTTTGTGCTATTATGACTTGACCAGTTGTGAAATTACCAGATACATTACCTGCTACATAGTCTACATAGTCTTTGCTAGCTGCATCACCTGGTAATAGTGGTAGTAGTGCAAGGTCTCTTACCAAATTACCATGCATGTGAATATGTGACCCCATACATAATCCCTTGACTATACTGGCTCCACCAAATACAGTGAGCCCCCCTCCAGAACTCGGTGACGTACACTCAGTTGTATTTTGAATAGTAATCCCACCATGAACTAAAAGAGCTCCAGCAGTCCATCCAGTGGATGCTTGTGAAAATGGGACAAACATTGAATCAGAATTTATTTTTACATCTCCTACAAGAATGCCTTGGGTATTGAATTGAAGAATAGTATCAGTATAAATAGTTCCAGCTACTTCTAAACTACCATCACCATTTACTAGTGGATTGTCATGTGGCTCTAAACTTAAATTACCACGTATAATGGCTTCCTCATAGTCTGAAAGAAAACCTGTGGACATTTCCACTTACTTGGTATACCCTAGAATATAAAGGATTGGCGTACACGCACTTTGACTAAAACTGAAAATCAATACATTTTAATTATTCACATTAAAATGTATACTGTTGAAAGTATCGAAAAGTTGGAAACAGTTTATAGCATTCTTAGAGAAAGGAATCCTGGGAAAAAAATAAAAGTTGTTTATGATTTTAACAAAAAGACTTATGACCTTTTATTGACTAATGAAAAATATACAAATGACCCAGAAGTCCCATTAGACCTTTCAATGAAGGTTGTATATGGTGATTCTGTTGTAAAGGGTACTCCTATACTTGTTAAATTCGATACAGGGTTGATAACAGTGAAAAGTATTGAAGATATTTATACGAATTATACTGCAACTTTATTTGGAAAAGAAGAAGCAGATGGAATTGGTAGTAGTAAGGTTCAAGTGTATACTAAGGGAAAGTGGTGTGACATTAAAAAGGTAATTCGTCATAATACTGACAAAGTCATGTATAGAGTCTCTAATCAAAATGGGACAGTTGTAGTCACTGAAGACCATAGTTTGATGACTAGTACTAGCAAACAGATTAAACCAAACGAGTGTAATTTTTATACAGAATTAATGATATCATACCCTACTGAATTTTGTACAAAATTCGATGTTTCATCAGGTGAAGCATATGTGTTTGGAGTACTAGTAAAACATTTGTTTTGGGATACAGGAAAGATTGAATTGGATATACATGACTACAATGAATTTTCTAAAAACTTTTGTGTAATGTTTGAAGGTATTAACAAGATAGAAACAACATCAATTTCAAATAGGACGACAATGTCTTTGGATAAGACTTTTATTGGACATTTTTACGATATGTCTAATGGGATTCTTCACGCAGATGGGAATGCAAAGATTCCAGATAGCATTCTGAATGGCTCTCAATCTAGTATTATCTCATTTCTATCCGCCTTTATGAGAGGAGATGTATCAGATGGTTTTACATTGAAGAGTAACAATCAAATTCAATGTGCTGGATTTTATCATATATTGACAAAATTAGACTACAAGGTAAATGTTATTGATTCTGTTACATTATTTGCATGTGACTCTCTATTTCCTGTTCCATTACTTATAGAAAATCTGGGGGGAGCTCAAAATGATTTCGTATACGACATTGAAACAACTTCTGGAATGTTTCAGGCAGGAATTGGGAGATTTATTGTCAAGAATACAGACAGTATCTTTATAGAAATGAAATACAATCGTGACGACTACAATCTCAATAGACATGATACATTCAAAATTGCTGGGTTGTGTGGTAATAAATTGACAAACGAAGTCTTTAACCGAAAGCCAATAGAGATGGAATTTGAAAAGGTCTTTCAACCATTTATTCTACTGACTAAAAAGAGGTATATAGGTAAAAAGTTTGAGGATTTGAAGAATCCATTAAAGATGAAGGAAATTAGTGCAGCAGGTATAGCATTGACAAGAAGAGATTATTGCGGATATGTAAAAAAGTGTTATAAAGATGTTATCGATAAAATAGTGAATGATTCTGATGTAATGGCTGGTATTAATGTATTAAAAGATTACATTGAAAATTTGAGTCATTATAATATTGATATAGATGACCTCGTGTTGTCTGCCCAACTAGCTAGAGAATACAAGACTACTCCAGTCCATGTTGTTCTTGCCAAGAAATTAAAGGAAAGACAACAGGAAGTACAAGTTGGAGACAGAATTCCTTATATATTTATAGAAGCAAATGTACCAGGATTGAAAAAATCAGAACTTGGAGAAGACCCAGGATATGCAAAGGAGCATTCTTTAAAGATTAACAGAGAATGCTACTTGGAGCAGCTTGTTAAACCAATACTTGGATTCTTTAAAGTAGTATTAAAAGATGACGATAATTTATTTCAAGAGCTTTTAGAATATGTAAATGGAATGGCCTTGAAATTTGGTGGAAAAAAGTTTAAAAATTCAGATTTTGTATTGCCGTCTACTGAATAGATTGGGTTCAAATACTGCTGCACTTCCAATGGTCATACATTGAAAAGATGTTCAGGTTTTGTGTGAGTGTGCTTAAAAATGAATTATGCGAGTTCGTTATTACAATGAACGATGTATGACTATGTAATTACAACAATTACCGCATGTATAACACCAAAAGTCTGTGTAGAATTGAACTTGTATAATATTGCTACTTATATTGAGATAGGTGACGAAATTGTAGGTTTAAAGTATTTGGTGAGACCTGGGAAATTATTGGTAAGAGGAAAATATAATGGTAAATTGACTTCATTTCATAATCAAGTGTCTCTCGTAATTCAATTACGACACAAGAGAGTAAATGTAAAAATTTTCAAAAATGCAAGTATACAGATTACTGGGTGCAAGAGTACAAGTGATGCATGGGATGTTTATACAATTTTACAATCTCGATATACAAAGTTGGACTCGAAATTTGTGTATAAAGAGATTGTAGAAAATGAGCAAGGAGTTATTGTAACAGATGATAATACAATGGTTGTTTCTAAAGCATTAATGCAAGTTATAGGATACGCTAGTGACTGTGAAGAGTATGTAATACGCAATACAAGAGTTAAACTTTGTACCAAGGGTAATGTTTTTATGACTACCAAAGGAACTAATAGAATGGTTATCGATAGTGACGGGGAAACGATTGCATCCACTACTGTTAATCTTTATAACGGGTATAAAAGGTTGTACAAGAATAAGAACATGACTCTAGACTACACGTTGGGTAATATAACTGTTAATGGAGAAATCATAGGTAAAATTTCATCTGTTCCTGTAAAACATTGTGAATTATCAAGACAAAATGGGGCTAGTAGGTTATTGAATTATTCCTGTTCTCCGTTTTTATATCCGGATTCTTTGACACGTTATGGTTGTGATAACCTCACATTGAATGTCAATTGTATAAATATTGTTGTAAAGACTTGTCTCACAATTGATAGACAAAACTTGTATGAAAAATTATTACAAATGAATAAAGTAGTCTTGTATAATCCTAATAGTTATTCTGCTGTAAGACTGATGGAAGATGTCGTAGTTTCAGATACAGTAAAGTATACTATATCCATTCTTATCTTTCAGAGTGGGAACATTATAATTTCTGGGATAAGGTCTATTGAGATTATAGATGATATTGTAAATGATTTACATGTACTTTTAGAGACAATTTAGTAGAAGTCTTGGTACAGTGGGTACGGCCGCTTTGATATGTTATATGTAATAAAACTGAATTCTGGTATTTAAACACTTTTTATATTAGAATTAATGTATTCAATGAATTCGCCAAAGGTAACATATATTGTAGACATGTTGAATGTTTTCAGTGATTTTCGCGAGACTTATTATAAGCGCCAGAATGTAGATTTTCATTCTGTAAAGTATCAAAATTTACACAAGGATTCATATATTTTTTTCGATGTCTTTTTCAATGACTACCTTAAACTTACCGGTATAAAAAAGACTTCTAGATTTGTTTTTGTTTCGAAAAGAATTAATCATTATGACGATGTATTAGCCAATGTTATCTCTAAATATAGAGAGTTTGACATAAAGTTTATACTTGTAACAGACAAATATCAAGATTTGATTATAGACAATAATAAGGATGATTTTTTATGTCAATATCTTTTGACAGTGTACAGTAACTCTGTATTGATTTCAAACGACAATTATAAAAATAACAAGGAGTACACTGAATTATTTTTAAAACTTAAAAGGGTAAATGTACAAGTCATGTCTATATGTAAAGGAAGCATTTTAAATACAAACACACTCTTTTTAATTGATAAACAAGTAATTGAGTATATACATTCTACAAAATTCTCTAGGAAATGCCTATCAAAAGGCTCTTTTACACAATTACATGCTGGAAACCAAAGTCTTGAGACTTGTAACTGAATTTTGGTTATTTGTATACAAAGTCTATGGTAGTACCAGGATATTTTTCTAGTAATTTTTTTATGTATTGGCTATTGTTGTTAAAATTCTTTTTTACACCCCAGTCTATATGTAAATAATTTGGTTCCAAGAATTTTGTGGCGTAATTTTTTTGCGAAAGTCTTTCGATAATGTACATCACACATTGGGTTACGTTATATAATGGTTTGCCTAAAATAAACATTGGAACTTCAAAAATAGTATAAGTCTTTTCTGTCATTTTGTTGACATATATGATTTTCTCTATACATCTCTGTAAAACAAGATTATATGTGTCATCGTCTCTTTTTTGTTTTACATGGTCGTTTTGTAACGTCTTTGCGTCTGGTATAAACATACAATAACGATATTAATAAATGACACACGTGGACGTGTACGGTATGTCTACTTAAACATATGTAATTATAACTTGCAATGAAAAGAATTGCTACGTCGTCGAATATTGACGAAATTCTAGACGAAATTATTGGAGATAATGACCTAGTTACTAATTCTGGCGGAAATACAAGAGATATACAAGAGACATCTGATACATCAAATCAGATACTTTTTATTAATAATGGATGGAACGATAATAATGAAAAAATTTTAAAAAATCTTCTCATTACGTCTACGGATTATAAATGGGCTCATACTTTGGCGATGAATTTAAATATATTACTATATAACATCTTTAGTATAACTTTAATTATTCTTAGTACTGGATTGTCTATAGAGATTTCAACCAAGAATACAGAGCAATATGTCATGTACAAGAATGTATCAATTTATATTATGACTGTATTAACAGTAGTTCAAAAATTTCTCAAATTGGAGGAAACAAGTACAATTCACAAGAATGCTTTAGCGAAACATTCTAAATTATATCATGAAATACAACAAAAATTGAGTATGTATAGAAGAGAACGAGGAGATGCAGATAGTTATATTACTAGAGTAATCAGAGACATGGATGAAATTCTAAATGACATAAATGTCAACTCGTTTGTATCATGGAGATTTAGAGTGAAATTTGGTAGGTCATTATCTATTTCTGGTACGGATAATACCACTAATAATGTTACTAGTCCATCTAATCTAGAAAGCAATTGCCTTGATATAAATAACGCAGTTCAAAATGATATATCGGACAAGACTATACAAGACATGAGTCAAACTACGATAAACAAACTAAACGTTTACCACCTTCAAAACAAGCAATTGGAATACGAGTACTCTAGAATGCTAAAGTGATTTAAAGACAAAACTGAAATATAAATATTAACAGTCATTTAAATGATTGACACATTTATCAGCTACGTAGTCTTAACTGTTCAGCTTTATACAATTTTTCTCATGGTACAATATGTCGTTGTAAATTTCGGGTATAGATTTCTCACTGGAATCATTGATATTCTTTTAAAACTTACCGACACTACTAAATTGGTCAGATACATGTACAGTGAAGGAGTCTACCACCATTACTTTTATAATGGTCAAGAATTTATAGTAATGGACAAGTCTATCGTAGACAGACCAGACTTGTTAGAGATTCTTAAAGATAGAAACGAAATTCTTCTAGTTCATATCAGTATAGATTCTAGGATAATTGATATAACGGAAGACTTTAAAAAGTTTGCTTGTTATTTCAATAAATATACATGTAATTGGAATTATGTCCTTGATTATTGTTTATCTAGGTATTCACAGGCATCTATATTTGGTACAGATGATGCTATACAGATTCATTACAATAATGACGAGCTTACATCTAGAAAGACACTATTGAATACAGTTAAAGGTAATGAATTTGACATTTACGACACTATAATGACACACTAAATAAGTACAACAGAATAGGACCCATCATATGTCCCCCTACACTTTCTAAGATATATGTCGTCATTGATTCCCCAATCAATAAATAATGTATTATCAGAAGACAAACCAGTAGTAGCGGCTAATCTATTAACTTGTCCAGCTCTATTCGCTTCACTTTTTACAATTTGGAATAATGCAGAAGGTCCATTTGTTACTAGATTATTAACCTTTAAAAAATAATTTCCCTTTTGAATACTAAATGCTAGAGACCCGATTGTTCCGACTAGGTTTACGTTTGTTGTCGTAAATCCATTCACTCGAGAGTCTACGTATTCCTTTGTAGCGGCATCTTGGGGCAATATTGGGTCTTTTACATTTGTTATATTCTCTAAATTCATATCAAGACTACTATTAGTAATTATACAATCAGTGATATCTGTATTTTGTATGTGACATTCGTCTATATACGCATTGCCTTCAAAGTATACGGCCATTAATAATACTGGTATTTTTTATATCAGGCTTCAACTTGTATTAAGTTGAACTTAATGGTTATCTTTACTGATTTTTTCATTTGTAATTAGCTTGGTTTTTGGCCAATTTTCTCGTAATTGGCGCTCTAATATTTTTTTCTTTTACCAAACTTCTTAGTTGGTTTGAATGGAGTAGTAGTTGGAATTGTCGTAATTGGTTTGAATGGAGTAGTAGGTGGAATTGTCGTAAATGGTTTGAATGTAGTCGTAGTTGGAGCTGGTTCCAAGTCTGTTTGTATTGAAGTCATGACAAATTGTTTACTACTCTTGAATTCGTTATTTGGATTTATATAGGCATTAAACGCAGTAGTAATATAATACCCTTGACTAGTCTGGAATATTTGTACAGGCCATCCATTGTTTGCACCATTTATCCATCCATTTACACTGTCTACTGATTTAGTTTGAGATAGGTCTGAAAGCATTAACCCATTTCCCATACTTTTAGCGAATACCGAGTTCCCATTTATATTTAAGGCTCTATTTTTAAATGTTGATGTAACATTTACTCCAGTAGGTATTGTAGTTGTAGGCTTGAACGGAGTAGTCGTAGGCATTGTAGTAACAGGTTTGGGTGTAGTAGGCGGCGTAGGTGTAGAGATTGTTTTGATGAAAAAGACGTATGGTTCCTTACGTACAACGTATTTGCCATTCTGATATGCAATAATGCCATTATTTGATGCCAAAATGTAACCTCCTAAAAGAGACGTCTCATAAATGTTGAAATAACTATCTGGAAATGGGTCTGACGAGAGTCTAACAAACTTACCATAATGTGAAACATAATATTTGGCGTTGTCTGTTCCAAGTGATACGGTAGACCCAACGAATTTATCATTAACGATAGAAGAGACAGTGATAACTGGATTTACACTCTGGATGGTTAATCTAAATGACTCATCTGAACCATCTTTTACTTCAGTTGCCTGACTATCATATAAACGAAGTCTATAATCTGGATACATATGTCTAGCTATATAGATTTCATCTCCGTATCGCACACATCCTGTTTTACCGGATGTACTTTGGATAACTAATTGTGATGTCTCTCCTGTAACTCCTTGAACTTCTGATGCCTGCCCAACATTCATATTAAGTCTGTAATCTGGATACATATGTCTCGCTATGCGAATTTTATCACCGTAAAATACACAACCTGATTTATTTATGTTACCTTCAACACTCTGTATAACCAATTGTAATGGCTCATGTGTTTGGTCATATACCTCAGATGCTGTACCTATATGCATTTGTAATCTGTGTTTTGGAGATGTTGACTTTCCAATATGAATTTTATCACCATAAGATACAAAATCATTTGCTACAACATCATAATTCTCTGTACTTCTAGTATAAGTATAAATAAAGAATGCAAATAATACAATGGCAATTAGACCGGTGATTACAAGACTTGGAGGTATGGTATTCATAGTGTATTAATAGTAACTTTATAAAATAAATTTACGAATAATGAATTTAAATTTACGTTGTAGTGAGATTTTAGATACAATGTACTGAAATTAAATTTGCAATGTATTGTAATGAGAGCAAGTCTATTGATATCATTATACGCATTAATAAATTCATGCAAGAAAGGAGTAGGGCTGCCCAAGAATCTCAAATGGAAAGATTCTACTTCTAAAAGGTCAGATGCGAAATTAGTGGAAAGTTTAGGAATAGGATGGTATTATAATTGGGGTCCAAAGGCTCATTTTGAGTCGTTAAAAGTAAATTTTGTTCCAATGGTATGGGGAAGCAACACTCCGATTACCAGCTTAAATGGTAGTATGTATATATTGGGCTTTAACGAACCAGACCACTTGTGTCAAGCCAAAATGACTGTAGATACTGTACTTGTCCCATATAATTCTCAATCACAATCCATTAAAGACTCTCAATTAAAGATGAATACTGCAGCTGTCAAAAAATGTGGAAAATCTGCTATCGTTACATTCAAAAATCCAAATGTGTCTCTATGGGATTCTATTTATTCGCTTTCAAATAATGTTGGAGCACCAGGTACTGCTGGTGATTCTACAAAAGGATGGTTCAAGGAGTTTAGTAATAAAACTGACAAGTATCATTTTATACAAGTTCATTGGTATGGAGGAAAGAATCCTGGGGATTTTATACGTTATATCAAGAAGGTATATAATATGTATAAAAAACCAATTTGGGTAACAGAATTCGCACCACAAACTAGACAGCAGAGTATTGATTCGCCATGGAAGTATACTCGAATAGAAATTAATAATTTCATCAAAGAGACTGTTAACTGGATGGAATCTAAATCGTACATTCATAGATATGCTTGGCATCATTCTTATGTTGGTAGATGTGCATTATTCAACACAGACGGAACTCTTACTAAAACTGGGAGATACTATAGAGATGTTTGATACAAAATTTGAGAGAATAATTGACGTACAGTTTTTAAGCGGTCGCTTTTCGCTTTTTGAAAATGTATTTAAAGACTACCCGAAATTAAAGTAATGGAATATGATAAAGTCTGGTTAATAACTGGCATTGGTGGCCAAGATGGGAGTACATTTGCTGACTTGCTATTGGAAAAGGGTTACAGGAACGTTCATGGGATTATTCGACGTTCAGCTGTATTTAACACTCAGAATATTGACCACATTTTTGATAAATTGACATTGCATCATGGAGACTTGACTGACCAAATGTGTATACATAATATTATTCAGAAAGTAAAACCTGATTATATTTGTAATTTTGCAGCAATGAGTCACGTAGCTGTCTCTGATGAGCTTCAGAGGTATACAATAGAAGTGAATACATTGGGATTACTATCTATCCTTCAATCAGTAAAGTCATTAGGGCTTGTAAAAACAAAAGTATATCATGCGTCAACATCAGAAGAATTTGGTAATGAAACAAGTGGTGATACTCTTTTGAATGAAGAATCTAAACGTTCTCCTGTGTCTATATATGGGATTTCCAAGTTGGCAGCAGAAGGAATTTGTAACATGTACAAGAATGGATTTGGTATGTTTGTAGTTACGTCAACACTTTTTAACCATGAAGGACCGCGGAGAGGAAGAACATTTGTTACTCAGAAAATTTGCGATTATGTTAAAAGATATAAAAGGAATACTGGTAATATATCACCACTTCAACTTGGTAATCTCAATGCTAAAAGAGATTGGGGATATTGTAAAGACTATATGGAAGCAGTATACTTGATGTTACTTTCAGATACACCTGAAAATTATGTAATAGCGACAAAGGAGACTCATACGGTTAGGGAATTTTGCGAGTTGGCTTTTAGGGAAATCGGAGTTTCATTGTTATGGGGTGGAAGTGGAAAATCAGAGTTTGCTATTGATAAAAGTACTGGATTCACTATGATAAAGGTAAATGAAAAATATTATAGACCAATTGATATAGAATGCTTGATAGGAGATTACTCTAAAGCTGAGAGAATATTGGGATGGAAACCAGCTACCTCATTCCAAGAATTAGTTAGACTTATGATGAAATAGTTTCCGCTGATGAATTTTTGGTAGTGTATTCATTTAGCTTCTCTGATGAATTGCCTTTGATAAAACAGTATATAAGCATGTTCATTTATGATTTTATCTTGGCTTGTTTTCCTCACATTTTCGTCGTCGAAAGTATACCATTCGCCATTAATGTCTTTACATGCTGAGAGATAGTGTCCATCTGTACTTGTCCCAATATGGTAATTAACAGCATATAATGAATACATATAATTATTCTTGTCGCATTTCTTTTTAGAGACCTTGTTTGTCATATTCAAATTGTATGGGAATGTGACTAGGCTCTTTATTTTATTACCGTCATTAGTGTATCGTGAAAGATGTAGGATAAGAATATTGGGAAGAGTCCAAAATGTATTATCGCCAAGATAACTATCTATACATCCGGACAACGTATCATGTTGAATAGGTAATGATAAACAGTTGAAAAATTCAAATAAAATTTCGTCGTCATTGGTAGTTCTAATCAATGAGCCGTAAAAATTATGCAAGATAAATGAAGATTTGTTAAGTGCATGTTTAATAAACTCCTTATAATACTTGACGTCCAATGTATCTCTTTCAGTTATCTCAGGGCCATTTATTTTATATTTTACATTATATTGTGTAGCTGTTTCAAGAGTATCTATAATCTTAATTAGGAACTCGTGAGAATCCTCTTGATTACTACTGAAATGCTTGTGGAATCCTGATGCATTTATCACAGTGTTATCAGTCCATAATTTGTCTAAAAGGTTTATAAAACTCGAATATATTACGTTTTGTCCTGGTATATAATTCTTTAATAAATGGTCAGTCAACGGTAATGTATGAGATAAACATTGTATAATACCATTCATCCAACATGAATATCTATAATTTCTTATACCTATCTTCCCATTCTTCTCGAGTCTTTCTCTCTGTATCTGTAGATTGTAATGTTTGTAAAGGTCGTAGTACATTAGAAGCTACGCTGTACTTTATATTTCAGTTTTGACTGTCGTTGTTACATGTATAAAAAAATCCAACACAATTGTATGATTGATGACACAAAGAATCTCGTTAAAAATTTCAAGAATGTATTAAAAGAATATCTTGGAATTTACAATGATTTTTTAACACAGACATCTGTAAGACATAATGATTATAATTTACAAATGTATTCAACATTTTATATCCCTAATAATAATATAAAGTTCTACTGTCTTGTCGTCTATAATACGTTGTATTTTTTCAGTGTTTCAAGTGATTCAGTGATAGAGTATGACTTTTATATTAGACTGAATGGGATTTTTAACACAAATGTTCTCTTGGAAGGTTATATGTATGACAAGGTCTTTATGGTATCGGACATTTTATTACTGAACAAACTTCCGTTAAGTGTAGAATATAGTATACGTTATAATGTACTATATGACATTCTTTCTCCTATTTTATCTAAATTATGTAACATTAATAATGCATTAACTATACAGATTCACAAAGTTTTTACCGAATTGCCGTCATGCAACTCTCAATTGTATGTTGAAACTGTATTAGGGCATTCTAAGAGCAATGTGCGAATAAAAAATATAGATACCACTACAGAATTTGAAAAAATAATTAGACCAACTTCTCAATCTGATGTCTATAAAGTATATGACCCAGATACACAAAATTATCAAGGGATACTATATGTGAAAAGCATTCAGGATTCAAGATACTTGTTGGAAACATTTAAAGAATGTAATGAATTAAAGATAAAATGTAAATTCAATGAAAAGTTCTCTAAATTCACCATTGAAAGACCAATTGACTTTGAGAAGAGATATTCTACTGTTCATTGAATTGTTAGAAATCATTAGCAGATAAACGGCTTTGAGAAAAGAGAGTCATATATCTCTAATTCTGAATATAATGTCCAATTAGAGCCATTGAGTACATCTACTACATTGTAATTACAATCAATCATTCTAGACATCAATTTGGTGTCATTTACTCTATTAGCACTTTTAAATCTATAACAAAATGGAGATAAATCGCCAACTTCACACTTGTGGAATAATATGTTATGCCCGGAAAAGTCTATCCTTGGAATATTACAGGTATAATGAGGTGTTGTATTCACTAATCTTGAAGTCCCGATGTCTTCATTAAGTTTAGTATCAATGTTATCTTTGTTTTCTATGATATATTTTGCTATATCTGTCGTCATAACCATACAAGTACCTGAAATCATCGGTTTTGATTCAATATGTGCTATAAATGGTCCTGCAAAGAATTTACTAGGTGGGCACTTTTGTAACCATTGTAACAACTTTTCAAAATTAAACAGGGTAGACATGTTTGTACGTATTATATAATCTACTGGCTGATTGTCGGTAATTACTTGTAATCCTGAAATACTTTTGTGAATTATGTTACCGAATGTATCAGGGAATTGTGTATAAATATCAATGTACCCATTACGGCATACACTATGAAGTTTTGTTCCACCGTAAACAAAATATAATCTTAAACTGTCCTTTACAATTGAAGTCGAGATGCTTTGTATCAATTGATTTTTAAACAAAGTGTCCTTGTCTGTTATCACAACTAGTATAGCTACTAACATATTGGTCATTGATGCAATGCAAAGAATAATAAGAGAATATGTACGTAGTAATGGTTCTTTCGTTCACGATTGCTTGTAAAAATTTTCTTTTATTACAAGTACAATGAGTAAACTATATGATAACATTTTGATGTCATTTGTCTCTGGGGTAGCATATACTAGTGCATTTATCCTAACAATGAGATTCTTTAAAATTGTCGGATTTTTCAATGAGAATAACATAGAAGAAAGACAAGAAACTGAAGAAGACATTGAATCCGATGATTCTGAATCCACTGTTATTTGAACTGTACTGTATTAAATGTATTTAAAGACTCGTCGTAGTACTTGTTAACATGCAAAAGTCATTGGTATACGTTCATATAGGAGATGCATTCCCAGAATACCTTATTGACAGTCTATTTCAGACTTTGCTGATAAATGGAAGCGAGATTGATATCTATATTATTGTAAATGATGCCAAGATTCAGGCGTATCAAAACTTGATAAATGAGATTGATTTTGATACTTACGCCCTATCTATCAACAGAATACAGATTATAAGTATAGAGAGTCTGAGTGTCGAAGACTATAGTATTCCATCAGATTTGGTAACATTCCGCAATGGATTTTGGTTACACACTACGAAAAGATTTTTTGTTATAAAGGCATTCATGTCAAAATATAAAAAGTCTCTAGTGTTTCATATAGAGAATGATGTCATGATGTACAAATCATTCAATACAATTTACACAACACAATGCGCTCAAGGAAACGATATCTGGGTAGTAAAGGACTCTCCACATAGAGTAATTCCTAGTATTATGTTTTTTCCAAATTTATCAAGTATTACTGCTTTGACAGAATACATCAAGACAGTTAATAAGAGAGAGGGATTTAAGAACGATATGGATATATTAGGGTCATACGACAATGTTTATACACTTCCTACCTTTCCTGGTAACGGAAATACAATGATTTTTGATGGAGCAGCTATTGGGCAATTTCTAGGAGGAATAGACCCTAGAAATGTAGGAAAAACTTCTAGCGCAGAAGACTCTTTGAGTGTTTATAAGAAAACTAGAAGGTTTGAGAATGAGACGAGTGAGTTCAAGGCTAACTTGTACAAGTATATAGTTAAAAAAGTTCATACTGGTAAAAGTAACGTGAATGTATTTGTACTAAAGGATAATACTGGTTTCACAAGTATTGCTAACATTCATGTCCATTCGAAACGTTTACAAATGTTCTCATCTATAAATACCATCAATTATTATGATATTATCTCTGGAGATAGAGTGATAAATGTATGTGACTTGATATTTACCACCCCAGAAATCTATAAATTTCACGTAAAAAGTAATTGTAGGCAAGACAAGTTTGTAGTTGTGCAAAATTTTGATAATGTCAATTTAGAAGCATTAGAAGAAATTATCACTTCTACTGGGCTAAAGACTTTAAAGATATTTGTATATACGCATATACTTGCCCATTTTCAGGCATATGTATTACCAGGTCTTCCATCTTGTGTGTCTTATATTTTGTATATTGGAAATTCAGACCATTGTTTTGATGAAACTTATACACGTCTTGTCAATGATAATAAAATTGGCCATATTTACGCACAAAATTTGAATATCATATCTGATAAATGTACATTGTTACCAATAGGTATTGCTAATAGAATGTGGCCACATGGAGATATATCTTTAGTGTACAATACAATGCATTCAGTGTATAATAAGAAAAAGACTGGGTGCATGTATGTGAATATAAATATTGGGACGTTTCCTTATAGACGGAATATCCGTGATGCTTGTATTAAAAATGGTTTCAAGTCGAGTAATTCAAAGCCATACAATGAGTATCTCGAAGAGTTGTCTAAATTTAGGTTTTGTTTGTGCGCGAGAGGAAATGGTCTGGATACTCATAGATTCTGGGAGTCATTGTATCTCGGAGTTATACCTGTAATAATCAATAATGAGTATACAAATTCGGATGCGTTTACGACAAATTTGAAAGACCTTGGTGTGCCATTTGTTGAAATCAGAAACTTGTCTGAATTGAAACCAGATAATTTCAGTCTAGATAGGTATCGTAAAATTATCAGTGAAAATACAAGTTCCGTATTCAATTCCAATGGACTACGAATTGGAGATTTGTTTTGATTTAATTTAATATATATTGTAGTGTACTGGCGTGATGTTTATGAAAGTTTAAAGGCTATTATTAAACTGATGCAGATACATATACTTATAGATGACGATGTGCTAGACCCTAATCCTCCTGCAATTCCCATCGCCTTTGCATCTGATGCAGCTTTAATGTCATTGTCTATAGCAGTTGCCACTTCTGCCAATCCACTTTGATTTAAAATACATTTTGCGACGGCATCCAAGTTTAACTTTTGTTCGATTTTACCAATATCAATCTCTCCATCCGGTCCACAATCCATTGACGAAAAATTTTGGGCTTGAGTGGCGATTGAATTCATTGCACATTCTGCAAATTGAGAGTTTTGTAGCCGTGTAGTCAACTTGTTTATATTTTTGGTAAGATTATCACTTATAGTTGTGCTAGATAAAGGACCAGCTGCTGCTTCAGCCTTTGATTCTAATTTCTGTTTCAATTGATTAGTGATTTCTGCACTTAATTTTTGAGATGAATGACAATTCAATGTAGCGACTATCTTTGACTCTTGAGAGACTCCACTTATTTTAATCTTTTTACATTTTAAATCACTAACATTTATAACTTGTACACCCATAGCGGTATTCCTACATAATGCAGTTTGACTTTGGAGTATCTCTGTAAGAGTTTCGTTCACTACTTCTACTTTGTTTGTACTAATACTAACCGCTTGACCCATGATGTTATTACTAATACATGCATAAAAAAAAAACACTTTGATTTTTTTTTATAAGTAGTAATAAAGTATAATGACCAATACAGAAATCGCCGTAATTATTCTAGTAATTGCAATATTTACATTTGTTGTCTATATTCTTACTACTACAATTGACAGTATGACTGAAAAAATGACAGATAAAGAGTTTGAAAATAAGGTTTTAAAATTCTTTAATAGTAGTACCAAACCTAAATTCTCAGATTACACGGAATTAATAAAGGGTACAAGTAACCTTAAATACAAAACACTTGACTCATTTTTGTTTCTACGTAAGAGACGCCCGTTAAAACCTAGGCATCTGAGTGAAATGAGAGTCCCCAAAAAACTTGTTACATGGAAAAGGAAGTCTAAAAAGTAGACGATTTCAGATATTTGTCTAATAATTCAACAAGTATGTCGCCATGACATCTCTCTGGCTTGCACCAACATCAAAGTGTCTTGTCTCTTAATTCGAGAATTTACACCAATATGAGTCTTCTTTTGGATATCTATTATTGTTTATAAACACTATTGCTTTACGTCCAATATAAGTATTACCACAGTCTTTACTCCATTCTTCAAGATTATCGTATAATGGTCTTATAAATTTTACTTTTACATTAGTTACTACTGACATTTCTCATACTTTGCGTATTGAATTTCAGTTTTGATTTTATAATAAAAAAAACGCTACAGCAAAAGACATTAACGATGAAAGGAAGAGTAAACATACAACAATAAAAGCAATGATACCATAGGTCATTGTATTGTCCTCTTCTTCTGTTGTTAAAGGTATATCGATTGTCTCCCCTGAAGTAGTGTTAGCTTGTATACTTCCACCTCCTACATTAGTTGTTGTAACAGTCTTGTTTTCAACTACAGTCTGTTGACAATTCTGTGTTATATTGTCTATTGATAAATCTGTGGCAGTCAAATTGTCAAATGTAATTCCGCAACAAAGTATATTGGCAGTTCCTGGAGCTTCCGGTTGCGCAGGTTTTCCTAAAACAGCCCAATTCTTACCACCATCAACATCAGATATTGGCAAATGAAGAGCTATAACCTTTTTTTTTGCGAATTCCTCAGCGGCAGCTGTTGTTAATTTACACGATTTGTGCCTCCAATACATTGGCAGTGGACAAAATAAAGCTCTGGTCTCACGAACTGGTGCTGCTTTAAAATCGCTAGCCATTATCCATTTTAGTGGTAGTTCAGTTGTCCCTGAATCATACCACCAATCAGCTGGAGGCATAACACCTGCATTACCCCACTTGTTCAAGTGACCTTTCATCTCATTAACGCATATATGAGTTAGTTTATGTGCATGATGATTGTCTGTTGTATTCCAACATTCACTTGTTGGAAATTCCCAATCGGCGAATTCTCTGAGATATTTAAGGTAATATTCGTTATAATTACTATTCGGTGCATGTGGATAATTTTGCATTTCCGTACAAGCTTTATATCTTGCTTCGTAACGTTGATATGCTGCATTATCTGATTTCCATTGTTGAAAATCTGCATCATATCTATCAGTTTTATCGATATAATTCTGTACAGCTGTATTACATGCATCCACTTGATTGCTCATATTACTATAAGTACGAAAAAAATTAAAAACTTGTTTGAAAACCGTGTTTAATGTCTATTCGTATTTTTTTAGTACAAGTAAAGAATGTTTGACACCCCATTGTTTATTTGTAGTACGCTTTGTAACCATTGTATAGAGTTTGCAAATATTATGAGTGAAAATTCTAAAAAATTCGAAGACGTTGTGGTATTGAATATAGATGTAGATAATGTGTCTGGAAAACGCCCACAAGCGTATTATGACCTTCAAAATATTCTAGAATGGAGAATAAAAAGTGTACCGACAATTGTAACACCAAAGGCTGAAGAGGTTTTATCTGGAGATGATGCGTTCAAGTGGTTAAAGAGTCAGGTTAAAGTTTCACTTGGATTATCTACAGGTGATAATAATACGTTTTCTAGATTTGGAGATGATTCATGCATTCTTAGTAAAGAAGACCGTAATGCAACTAATAAGTTTACAGACAAGAAGAGTGGTATTATATCTCAACAATATGAAAGAATGGCAGAAGAGAGGAAGGAAGAGATACTTTCTAGAACAGGACCTACAAGAGAGTTATCTCCACCAATATGCTAATGTTTTTTTATAGTATATTGATAAACATGAATACAACTGTATTACTGATATTAGGATTAATTGTATGCTCTGTATGTGCTATATTGTCAACTGGTGGAGGTATAGGTGCCTATTTTCTGTTAAAAAAGGAGGAAACTACAACTCCTACTGTTACTAACTCGAGTTTATATACACTTCCTACAACGACTACGCCAGGAACGACTACGCCAGGAACGACTACGCCAGGAACGACTACGCCAGGAACGACTACGCCAGGAACGACTGCCTCTACTAAGTTGCCACCACTACCACCTCCTATTCCTGGACAAAAAAAGAAGACTAAAAATACTAAAAATACTACATCTACTCCTGTCAAGTACGGTGATAGAATTCATATCGCAAGACATATGTATCCTAATTATAGATTATATTTTTACGCACAAGAAACAGGAGAAGACGCAAATAGAATAGATGACCCGTTTCAATTAGAAATGGTAAATACAAATACAGATGGCACTTCGAAATGTATAAAATACAACGATATATTGTACATACAAAGTCATACTTGGAAAGATTATAGATTAAGGTTATACGATGGAAAAGCTACATCTCCTCTTTATGCCAATGATACACATGTTCTATTTATGATTAAAAGTGTCGATGGTAAATCTGGATGTGTAAATTATGGTGATAAAATACATATAGTAAAACAAATTTCTAATAAACATAAACTTCATTTATACAATGGTAAAGCGACAGAAGTATACGACCAGAGCCATGAGCCTACTCAATTAGTCATTCAAAAAGCAATTTAATAACCGATACAATACATCCATGTGATGATTAAACTTTTTTTTATAATTATTATTATATGGATACTACTGTCATAATTATAGTATTGGTAATAATTTGTGTAATCTGCATTTCTAGTATAGGTGGAGGTTTGGGTGTGTATTTCTTTTACCCTGATTCGCCTACAACTAAACCTGTTGTTAAAGCAGCAGGCCCAGTAGAAGTAGCTAAAAAGGACGGTATAGATAGAAATATGTATCCAGCATCTTGTATTGATTCAAAGGGTAGCAGTTATTACAAGACTTTATTAGCCAAACCCACTAGTTCTTGGACAGGAGAAGAGAGAAATACTGTTATTTATAATTTAGACCAATGGGGTTTGTCTGGTAATCCAGCTATTGATAATGATACTTTAAAAAAGTCAGTCGAAACTTGTGATAATATATATCCAAAATCTTGCAAAGAGTCCAAGAGTGTCCCTTATTATAAAAATATGATAGCAAAAGACGACAAGACATGGACAGACGACGAGAGAAATACTGCCATATATAATCTACGTAAATGGGGATTGTCCGCTCGTTCTGACGTTGATAATAAAGGTTTAAAAAAGGCATTAGAAAATTGTGACAATTATTGGGTACAAACGTGCGAAGACGCCAAGAGTATCCCATACTTTAAAAACTTGGCCAATGCCAAAGCAGCATCAGTATGGTCCGCGGATGACAGAAATACAGTTATTTGGAATATGGACAAATGGGGGCTACATACATATAATGATGCTGTCAAGATGTATAATGCTGACTTGAAATTAAAGTTGAGAGATTGTAACAAATGAGTAGTCTATATACTATACCACAATGAGTCAGTCGCTACGTACACAAATGTCTTTGGGTTACTCTGAGTTAATGTATTGACATTCGTAGCCAAATTACTAATAGTAATGTTGGTAATATCATTAGTGGTAGACAAATACAACATTTTTCCATTAATACTTGAAACAGGCATTGTAACAATTAAATTTGACAATGTAACACCTCCAGTCTTTAGAATAGATATACATGCAGAATCACCAAGGACTAAACTAGACCCTTCTGTAACGTCAAATGTTTGAGGTCTCACGGAGAGTGTTTGAGTATAAATCCCACCACTTGTTACATTAATTGTATTTGCTTGTGTAGAGTAAAATGTACAAGAGTCTCTCTTGAATTGTGCAAAGGGGGTTTGTGTTATGTCATTTCTACTAGGGATAGTAGACATATTGATTCCACTATTCTCTGATACATATAATCCCAATCCTCCTCCTCCCGATATACTAGCATTCACGATGGTTAGTCTATTTGTAGAATCTTCAGTATAGACTCCGGCGTACACTTCATTATCACTTCTTTCGAATGTAATTTGGCTTGATAATTTTGAGCCTATTTGGTTTGGTACATAACCTATAGACAATGCTGAAGGAAACGATATAGTATTATTGACACCCTCCAAAGGAGCTCCAGATATATGTAAGTTAGTTGCTCTTTCGGTAGTAATTGTATTTGTTCCTATCAGGGTTGGCTCTGATAAAAAGAGTGAGGCCCATAATGGAATTGTACTTCCAGTAGAGCTATTGTCTGTAAGTGTAGTAGGAAGTATAGTTAATCTAGACCCAGAAGTCATACCATGTGACGTCGATACAAACGGAATGTCTTCAAACAAAACTCTAGTCTTGACTAGCGCATTTCCAATAGTACAATTTGTATTTACGAGATTACTACATGACGCATTGGTTACTATCATATTTGTATTCGTAGAATTGGTAATGACTATATTAGTTCCAGTGCATGTCGTGAATCTAAGTGTAGATGTAGTAATATTTGTAAAAGAATTTTCCAATGAAATAAGATTGGAAATTGACGCATTTCCAATACTGGTATTTGTAGTAATAGTAGACAGGTTTCGTATATTCCCAGTACTTATGCTTGTTGCGCTAATCGCTCCCTGAGTAGATGACCCTGTAACACGTAATGACGCTGATGTTAAAGATGTGACAATAAGATTTGTCATTGATGCAGATGTATTTAACAAGTTACTTATAGTGAGATTAGTACCAGATAAATTATCACATATCTCATTTTGCGTATATAATGCACCGACTGTGGCTTGTGTAGAATTAATTACTCCGATACTCGAACTAACAAACCAAGAGTTTCCGCTACTAATACTGACAGCATTTGTTGAGCCTTGAGATGTCTCACCAGATATTAAATTTGTTACATTAAGAATACCAATCGTACTTGAATCAACGTTCAATGACGTAACTGTAGCATTAGTAGAATACAAGTTACCAGTGCTTGAAAGTGTAAATATAGCTACCCCTATAGTAGAGTAGTCTATGTACAGATTACCAATAGTAGCCAGAGGAGTGACGACAGATGATGTACTTATTGTCCCATTATTAACGATTCCTGTAAGACTAGATAGACCGCTTGCAAATAAAGTTCCACATGTACTAGGTCCAAGATTAGACTTGGGCGAATTTAACATAGTAGAAATAATCAAATTGGAAATGGACGAGTTTACGATAATTGCATTTGTTATAGACGAATTTATAGATACAATGTTGCCATTGATACTACCAGATGTAGATACATTGACACTCCCATTAGTTACATTCAAATTTCCAGACAAGATGCTTACATTTCCACTAGATACATTCAAATTTCCAGACAAGATGCTTATATTACCAGTAGATACACTTAGACTTCCAGATGATAAATTTACATTTCCATTAATTATACCAATATTTCCACTAGTGACAAGTAGATTAGAATTGGACATATGCATACCACCACTACGCACAGTGACGTTCCCAGACGATACATTGACATTCCCACCTGATACATTTACGCTTCCTGCAAAAACTGCCCCCGAAGTAATATTTGCATTTCCTCCAATTGAAATGCTTCCAGAAGTTATGAATACACTTCCATTAAAGTTTGCATTTCCTCCTAGACGTAATACACTACTCGCACTTGTAGCATTTATATTACCACTTAGATTCAGATTACCCGAACTTTGGTAAAATTCTCCAACGAGTTTGACTAATTGTGTGTTTAAATTAGTCGAAGTACAATTTATAAAGCTAGAGTCTGACGCATTCAAATTTGTAGTCGTTGTGTTGGTCACATTCAAGTTCAAAAGGTTTCCGGACGAGCCTGAAATCTGAGCTGAGTTCGTTGTACCGTTTACATATAGACTACCACATGTCAATTCTGAATTAATTATAGCATTCTTATCAATGTACATTCCTCCACTAATTGTAAGACTTGCAGTTGTAGCGTTAACTGGTGAGGTGTCTCTTATACTTATCTTTGATTCTGATGTGAACGTTGAATTGGTATAGTAAACAGAAGACACAGTATTAATTGGGCCAGCTCCATTACCGATAATAATCTTATCTACTGGGATAGATGATACACCAGTTCCACCATAAGGAACTCCGACTACATTTCCAGACCACGTACCGTTGGAAATGTTTCCTACTTGTGTTATTTGTGTCTGTGATGCATTGACTGAAAATATATTAGAAGTAAGCGTAAGTCCAGTGCCAGCAGAATAAGACGTCTGAGTTATAGTGTTAACAGCAGCGTCGACATATCCCTTTGTCGCCGCGTCATTTGCGAGCAATGGAGTGCCAACTTCTGTTAATCTAGCAGACCTATTCTTTATACCACTTAATACAGTTATACTACCAAATTCCTTTGTTACTTCTTTTGACTGAGACATGATATTATTATAGATTATATTTTTAAGTTGGATTTCAAACTGAGATAAACGATTCACTGTTCACTAATAATATTTACCAATGGAATGTATTCATACTGACTTTGTTGTCACTATTATAGAGATATGTTGTTACCGCATCTTCCATAGTAGAATGTGGTAGTATATCAGCTCCTATTGAAGAACTAGATGTATCGGAAGAATCTGTAGAAACTTGCTCATATTGCGCGTCTTCATCCTTTATTTCATAATACTCTGTCTCATATCCGATACATCAATAGTTAACTAATACTACAAGTGATAGTTAACCAAGCAACTTATATCTAAGTAGGCTGTATCTGGCATATAATTTTTAATTGTTTTACCAATTTTTAACAAGAATGTTTGAACTACCTAGTATATCTCTATCTATCGTAAAGTTACAATTATTACATACGTAAACTTCACTGCTTGTCTTTGTATTTTCTCGACAATTTAAACATTTTTGACTAGTAAATTCTTCAGTAATTACTTTTACTGTCACATTTGTAAATTCTTCAGCCTTGGTTTTCAGCCTTTCTATAAATTTACAATGCGCTAATACAACCATATTTCTCACAGTCTTGGTTCGTATTTTCCTATATTCTTTACTTATAATATCGTTACATTTGGTCAATTTAGGAACATATATATTCTGATATCTATCAGTCAAGAAATTAACAGTCTTGAAATGCATCTCTGATTGTAAATTTTGAATTTTCTTTCGTAATTTCAAAATCTTCTTTGAAGGAACGTGGTTAGAAATCATTTTATCCAATGATAAAAGACACGAGTAAAGTCTAGTTGACGCTCTGTCACCAATGATTAAGTGTTCGTTAGCATCTGGAGAATATGTTGTTTGGAATTTTCTAACACCTGGGTCTAGAGAAGTGAACCAAAACTTGTTGTTAATCTTTAATTCCTTTGCGTAAGGTACGCATAGATAATAATGTAGTCCGTCAAATTGAATTTTTATGTCATGATTAACTTCATAAATTGGTTCAGTCAACTTAAATCTCATCCCAGTACTTGCTTCATATATCCCAATACTTTTACCATATGGCTTCACAGCATCTTTAGTAACACCTATAGACCAACTCTGTTTCCTTTTTGACATAAATCCCAAGTTAAAGTATTTTATATTTCCATTTTTCAAGTTAGTAAAGCATGACCTCAGATTTTTATGAGCTTCAAATACAGCTGATTCACGTATTGATTTTGGAGTTTCCAATAGCCACTCGGTAAAACAACACACTGAAACAGGGGTAATCAAATTCCTCAATTCAAGTTTTGAATAAGTTGTATTAACAAATTCTGGTTTAGTGCCATTATATTCTTCACCGATACTTTCCGGAGCCATTAATCCAATTGCCTTATTATAAGAATACCTTGAATCATCTGACCACTTCTTGAGGGTCCTTTTCTGTATTGATGTCAATTTTAATCGTATTTTTCTCGTTCGCAATTGTATAACGTCTCTTTCCATTCCATCTACAAGCAAAAACTTGTAAAATTGCAAGAATATCTTCAGTGAATTCTTGTTCTGGTGTTTTATCACTTTGTTCGAGAACCACGAGTTTTGTATCGTTTTGTAGGAATTGCCAAACAAGCAAGTCGAATCCAAATCTACAAAGTCTGTCTTTAGAGGCAACAACAACGCTTTCGACGAGTCCTTTATTACTTTGTTCCAATACTTTAAGCAATCCGCGTCTTTTGTAATTGAGTCCAGAGCCAATGTCTGTAACAAGTTCGTAATCTGGGAATCTACCAAGTAACATTGAACATTGCCTTTCAAGGTCATCCTTTTGTTTACTAGAACTGACTCTAGCGTATATGTAATTGATTCTTTTAGCTTCTTTGACTTGAGGAATGCTTCTCTCATCAATAAGATATATTCTATGATTGCTTTGTGTTCGTTTATAGACAATATCATTGTTTTTTGCCCATCTTCTAAGAGTGTTTCCCGAGACGCTATAAAATTTACAAGCCTCTCGACTAGGAACCCATCTTTTTTCATTTACCATATAACTTATAAATATATAGAGATTGTCTTTAAATAGCGAATGCTTGTATTGTAAAATTAATTAATAATATTTTTAGCTGTTTATAACCTCTATTAGCTATTAACACATTGAATATGTATATAACCGTGTTACAATACTTGTAAATTGTTTTTATGTACGGAACAGTCTTATAGATACTGTACATCATGACCATTGTCTTGATTGATAACATTATCTTACTAAATACATACTATAAAAAACTTTTGACACTCTATACCAGTAGTCTTTAATTGAGAATACTTGAAGACAGCCTCAGACCACAATAATCTACATTATTCGATGAATAATCAATATACTTGTAAATACCTGCCTTTACAGCGTTATCTGCTAATATTTTGAATAATGCTTTGAATTCTGGAGTATGCCCTGTGCTTTTACAAATAACATGTGCAAGTTCATGTATCATAACATATAGTAGAGTATTCTTGTCATAAACATGTTTAGATTCATCTCTAGACCTTAAGCACATGTGAATTTTTTTTTTGTTTATTGTATAACTTGTATACTCATCCTTTATAACAGCCTCGGTTATCAAATTAGATGTGTATTTTTGTTGTAATGTATTTGCGATGCCTACGTCTCCATGTATTTTGATGTATTCTATCAATTTTTTAATGTCTGTATCTATTTCCGCCAATGTATTGACTGTTTCAGTCATTCTTTCATCTGTATCTGGTAAAACACAATACGTTGTATTATTTATAGTGCTAGGCAAACATACTTTTTTAGGAGTATTGTACAACATCAAAACAGCGAGAATTATGATAGCGATGACAATAATTGTAAACATGGTTGTATAATCTTATAATTATATGTATAAAATAAATCTATACAGAGACTGATTCAGACTACAGACATTAACAAATTCTCGAAATCTCTAATAAAAATCTCCTTGTTACAAACAAAACCTTTCAAAAAGGCTGTACGAGTACGTTCTCTGAGACCATTTAGGTCAACATGTTTTATCTTACTAATCATGTCCATGTAACTAGAACATATATACCATTCTAGCTGTGAGTTCGCTAAGATAGAACTAGTGACATTTTGTGGATGGTAATTATGTACAATGTCCTTGAGCGTGAACACAGGAACCCCCATACTTAATGCCTCACAACTAGTTGTAGTTCCAGAATAAGGAAATGTATCAATTGCAACGTCTACTGTATTATAAACTTTCAAGTGAGCTTCATGTATAGGAGTACACTTGAGTACTTGTATTCTATTAGTGTACTTGGTATCAAAATTCGCAAGAAATTTTTCAAGTGTCTTTTTATTCAATAGCGCCTTTGTCTTGAATACAAGAATAGTATTGTCAGTGGATTCTAGAATTTGTCTAAATAACGCAATCATTCCAGTACTAATTTTGTTTAAACGATTGAAACATGCAATTCTAAGTTTGTTGTCTGTACTATTAGTGTATTCTACATCTGTAGATGGTCCATTCCAACATAAAAATGAATGTTTCATAAAAAGTAATTTCTCCGTATAGTGATTAGAATTGGTATTGTCGCAAAACTCATCTGTAATTCGATAATCCATATTCAAAAGCCCTGTGGTATATGGGTACCCACAATATGTTATTTGAACGGGAGCAGCCCTCTTTGCAAATACGTCAAGTCTATTACATGCAGTATGCCCAGACAAGTCAATAAGAATATCTACTTGGTTATTCTTTATAATATCGACAAGTCCATCTGTTGATATGTTTCTAATGACACAAGTTGTATCTTGTTTTTGCAAATCTAAATTGCAAATGTTTTGTGAATAACAAATTACTTTAAAACGGTCTGTATGATATTTTAGAAATGTACTTGTAAAAAAGCTTACAGGATGGTCTACAAAATCTCCAGAAACAAGCCCCACGGTAATTGGACTGTCGGATGACCTGACGTATTTCTTCATTTCAGTCTGTTTTACATTAAGAATCTTATTGACAAGTAGATGTTGATTTTTAATATACATCTTATCAGGTATTTCATCAAACATGTATAACAAATTCATTAATTTATTCTGAAAAGGCAACAAAAATCTTGGATTAATCTTTAGTGATTCATTATAGACTTTGATGGAACTTTCATTATCTCCATTGTACGAGTACATGTGTCCCATATTCAGGTAAATATCTGAAAGGAGTGTTTTGTGATTTTGAGTAACAACTGAACTGGTGTAGTTATCTTTTGCTACAGTATAGCATTTATGCGCAATCTCTGTTTCCCTTAACTCTGTATACACTATCCCCAATTGATTATTGATGTCTGGGTCCAAACTGTTTATTTCTAATCCCTTTTCTAGATAATACAGGCTCTCTAACCAACATTTATTTGACCTATATATACAACCAATACCATTGTAACAATTTAATTTGATTGCATCAGAATCCGCAAAATGTACTCCCAATTTGTAATGAAAAATACTCCTTTTGGAGTCATTTGTCTTTTGATACATGTGCCCTAAATTATAATGTATTATACAATTATACGGGGCCTTGTTCATCACTTCTAATAGGTACTTTGTACATAATTCATACTTGTCTTGGACAAGATAACACATTTGCGTATATAGACTTACCATCTGTTTAATAGAGTCTTTATTGTCTACATCCAAAAGTAAAATATTATTAAAACACTCTACTCCTTTATAGAATAGCTTGTCTGAATACAAGTTTGACTTAGTGTTACTCTGAATGTATTCTTCGAGAAAGGATTTATATAACGTACCCAAAGTCATTAACGTACTAATGACCTTATCTCTTTCGTCTTTATCCGAGTCAAGCAACATATAATCAGTTAATTCAATCCCTTCCAAGAGTTGTATTAGAGATTTTACTGCTGATGCATATTTTTTCTTGTCTATAAAATCGATTGCATTATTGTAAAGGTTAGTATTCATTGGATTCAATGGATAGTGTCTTTAAATGAGACAAACAGTATTTGAAATTTCATCACCAGTCGTTAATAAATGTTTTAACGTCATGATAATACACATATCCGATATCAATTGGTAATAGAATTGGACCAGTTACAAATCCATTTAGGAATCTCGAAAAAATCTTAGCAACGTTATATCTAGGTGATGCTTCATTATCCCATTTAATAGTCATACAGTCATACATTCCGCACGCAGAGCCAGTACTTGCAACATATAACGCTAGATAATTGGTCTTATTAGTCTCATTACTTGGAATAGAAGATTTGAATCTCGGTCTGAACGCTCTAAACATTTGATTATACTTGAACATCCAAATTTCAGTTTTAGACAAATTTTAGATTTACTAGAGCCTGCCTAGAACATTCTTGTTCTGATTGTATATTCTTTCTACCAAACCCAAGTCCAGCTATAACCAAGTCTTTGGATATATGCCTCGTAATAACCTTTTCTTCTCCCTTGAATGACAAAATTATCTTTACAGTATAGTCTTGGAGACATTCTACTTGTTCTTTAGTTAAGAGAGACTTTGATAATACTAGAATCTTTGGATATTTTTTGAGATAACGAGTAGAAGTTTCATCAATAGATATAAATCGAGGTTTGGGCCATTTTAACGCTATAAATTTTTTTACCAATACATCCTTGTAGTTGTCATTTACAGAATTTAATTGTGCAAAATCAATTATATTCTCTATTAGATTTCTGACGAATCTGTCAGCATACTTGTATCCATCTTCTCCAAAATCTTCTAAAATAGCTCCTACAAACGCTTCAAATGCATCTTCGTAATAACTTGGTGTATTTCTACCTTTGTCCATGGCATATAATGTTTGATTTTCTACAGATAATGACAACATCAAATACCTTTTAAATCCTAAAGTTTGTGCAATCTTATGCAACATTGAACATTTTTCAATCTTTATTTTCAAATCTGTTAAAAACCCCTCTCTTTCATTTGGATATCGTTCATAAAGATATCTTCCTATAACTGCCTTCAGAATGTGGTCTCCAAGATACTCTAAACGTTCTGATGATTCTGTTGGTGTATAATTTGTAAAACATTCTATGTCATCAGACGAATTAATCATATTCCGTACAGATTGATAATAACTTTCATGAGTAAATGCTTTTTGATAATGCGAAATTTGATTAATCTTGAGTCTTATAGGTGATTCAATTTTACCACCTATATTTCCATAAAAATTTAAAATATCTTCAACTTGTGAATTTGTTATCAATGTATTGTAAGGATTGTTCATTGTAATACATTGATAATTTTAAAATATAGTTTGAACTTGAAACTTATTCACTTAACCATTCAGATAGCTTTTGATTCTGTCTCAAAGTGTTTCTTGATGTATAACATAATCTTTGTATAAGTGTAAATGATGCTTTTTTGGTCTTCTGGATTCTTGAGAACAACGGATTTAGTAGTAAACAAGCTTTCTAAAGTCTTATCTGGGATGAATTCTGTCTTACATTCTGGATTTTGAAGATTATGTGTCTTGATATATTGAGTAATATATTTGAATGCAGTAGTCTTTGATACCAATTCTCCAGTTTTGATTCCATAAGGTAACAAAAATTTATACATTTCTTTAGTAACAGGCATAGGTTTAGCAATTCCTGAAGGAACTCTATTTGGGTTTGGCTCCTTCTTGACCTTTTTTTTCTTTAAAGACGCTTTCAATTCCGAGTCGTAGGCCTTGAGTAGTGCCTTCAAATCTACAATTTGTTGTTTCAAGACAATCAAATGCTCATTTTTTTGATTCAACAAAAGTTCCAATCCATGTTTAACAGTTGATACTTCGTGTTCTTGTGGCTGGATTTGGGATTCAATTTGTGTTTGCACTGGTTCAATTACTGGTTCAATTACTGGTTCGGTTACTGGAGTGATATTTACTTCGCGTACTACTTTTTTGGTAGTTTTGGGTTTTGGTGTAGGTTTAACGGAAATTTTGGAACTCATGGTTATTATAATTTGTAAATTTTTAAATTTCAGTTTCTATACGCACTTACTGATACATATGCCTAGATAGTATTCTATAAGTATTCTTGAATCAACAACAAGTCATGACTTGAATTTTTAAATTTATACCCTCGTTCTATGAGAATTTCTCTATAAAAATCCATATATAATTTTAGAGTGTATGGGTCTATGTCATTTATTTCAGATTCCTTGTCTTCAATGTCTTCTGACACTTCTTGATTTATAATAAAGCTATCATTCTCAATACATTCATTGTCATATTCATTGTCACTTTCACATTCATAATTATAATCGATACCTATCTCTTTAAGTTCTGTATGCTCATTATAGTCATTATGTATCTTTTTGTTTTTCAAGTAGGGATACAATGGATGATTTTTAAATACCTTGTTTTTTTTGATGACGTAATCGGACATCAGAATATCTGGGTCTTTGCAAGGTTCTAATGTAGTCTCAGTATCTAATACAATATTAGAGTCTTGACGTAATGTAACTGCCTGTATAAAGTCTTGAATTTCTTTATTAGTCTTGTCTTGTTGTATATCATCTATTCTGTTTTTAAAATCATTCATATACTTTTCTCTCTGATAGTCGGCATTTTTTATAATATCTCTATTCTTCTTAATATAGTCGATTTTTCGTATGACATCTTGTTTCACGTTTTTGTTTATATTCGTAACATTAAAGAAATAACCATTTGAATTTTTTGTAAATGGTACATTTGCATCCTTTAACGTATTCAAGATATACAATTTTTCAGAATTATCGAGACTGTTTATAGCATCCATATTGACTGTATTGTGTTTGTAATTCACTTTTGTGTTTTGATTCAACTATTTTTATCAGAGTAACTTTATGACATCCAATATCAGTGATACAGACATCTCTATGATTAAGAGACAGGTATATTCATTTATAGATGACATAATCAATCAGAGAGACTTTGATTTTGTAGATAAATACAATGTGTTGTATACGACCTCAAAAGGATTATTTGACATGGTAGACATCTCTGTACGTAGACAAATTTCACTAGGGAGATTTGACCAAGAGAAATTCAACAATACATTGGAAACAATGCTTCAAATGATTAAACAAATACAGGACTCTTCTATGACACAATACGATGCGTCTGTCAAGATTGGAAACAAACTTGCCAAAGAATACATCAATGTTGTCAGAGATTCACAAGTTGAGAGATAATACACTAAGCTAATTTAGCAAGACTATTCAAAATAAAAGAAGTCGACTTTAACTTTATTAAGATAGACAAACACAGACTGTCATAAGCATTGGTAATTTACGACAAGAATGTCTTTCCACTTCCTAGGCGAAATCCACCAATCCAAGGTGAACTCTCTGAAAATTCTCTAGCATATAATTTACTAGGTAAATTGTCATTGGAATACATATAAGCTAGAGAATCAAACTGTTTATCTCTATATATAATCTTTTCTGGACATTCTTTAAAGAAATTCATTACTATAAATAGTAATATAAGTGATAATAGGACTATTATCAACAAGACTTCGAATGACATTGTACTCACTTATACTATACATCTGAAAAAACATTTTATAGAGAATGCTCTGGATTATTATTTGATGTTGCATTCAACGCATTCAGTTGTGGGTATTATTACAGAATTATCTGGTATATATGTACAATAATACTCATTCGCTTCTATGTCATACATTTGTACAGACAACTTCCCAGGAGGTAATAGAATTTCATACTCATCAGGTGTACTCGACAATTTATCTAGTGGTAATACGGTATATGCCCCAGGTGTTAATGTAATGCGATACAAACAACAATTTTCTTCAGTGAATACTTTTGCCGAGTCTTTTATAAATGACGTTGATATAAATCCATTACTGGAATATATCGAGTTGTAATGACTAGACATACCTCTATAAACAGTTAATGACGTAAATAAACTTGGTCCACTTTCAAATGCCCTTTTAACCAGACTAAAATCATGAGTGTCCTCTGGTTCAGTAGAGTCGTTCATATGACTACTATCAGTGTAACGTTTTAATGCTCTAACAGTTTCCTTACTTAAAGTATCATTATACTTGTATTGTTCTTTGAGTAATTCTCGTACTTGTTTGATATACTCTATCTGTTCTTCATTCTTCTTTACAAGAGGAATCAAGTCTATCTTGATTTTTGGCTTTTTAGAATTCATTTGTTATTGTATTCAATTAAAATAATTCTACTGTAGAGTGTCATTGATTCCACGTTTTGAACTAATATTGAACGAGTAATCCGAATCTATAATCTCTATTACTTCTAGGACAAATGAATAATCCAAGTCATTAAACTCGTAGAAACTGTTATCGAAATTTACCATAGAGAACTCTAATTCTTCCAGTTTATTGAGAGGTGTTTCGTCAAATTGTTTGGGATTGCTTAAAAAATTAAACACCATCATACCAGGAGACTGGTCTAATGTAATTCTTGCAAAGATATCTTTAACATCTCCAGTATTCTTCATTGTCCCTAATTGTGGACACGTCAGAAATGAATAGTTTTCTCCTTCTAGACTGATTGACCTGTCTATAATTCCATTTTTCGTGTTGGTCTGTATACCATTGAATCCATGACGAAAACTGTTTATAAAGATTCCAGTACCTCCTCCATTTTCTTTGAATGAAGAATAGTAATTTAACGCAATAAAACTAAAATTGTCTTCATCTATGACATCTCTAATGTAGAATCTATTATTATTTAATACTTCTTGTGCAAATCCCCCCGTTGATGATACTCGATACATTTGAAATTGTGTAGAAATGCCAATTTCACCATATGTACCACTTACAGTTAAAGGAACTGGAAATGGGATACTAAATGTATCTGGAGTCAATACGGTTACAATGTAACCTCCCCCATCAGTGTTTGGAGTAGTATTTGTACTACTTATCCTCACAGTATCACCACTTGTGAAACCATGGTCCAAAAGTGTTTCTACTTCAATGGTTCCAGCTCCACCATTAGTTATACTAGTAATGGTATTAAATCCATGTCCTGGAAATTTTACATATAATATACTTGTTCCTATTGTAGCTTCCCCCAATTCTATTGTCTCTGTGTTAATTGAACTAGTAAAAGTATCTATTGTAAATGTATCACTAGAAACTATACTAAATACTGTATGAATACCTGAAGTTTTATCTAGGATATTTGGAGTGGCAAATACATTGTATAATTTTATACTGTCTCCTACACGCAAGTCATGTGGCTCTGTGAGTCTAATTGTCGTCGTCAATCCAGGAGTTATCTCGAGAATAGTGTAATACAATGTCGTTATAGGATTATGTAAAGGAGTAAAACCAGCATCTCCTGGTGTAACTACATCTACCGTCCCTCCTGTGAGTATTTCTCCGTAAAGTATCAATTCTGTATCAGATAATCTCATGTATAATACATTACCTCCATCAAATGATGGTTTGGAGATTGTGTTGTAAAGTCTTACCGTGTCACCTGAATCAATAAATTTATAGTTATGTGATGTAAATGTTGTTAAAATAATGGTTTTACTCTTGAAATTTTCTACACTTGTCAGATTGAATGTATTACCATTTATTATCACTATCCCATTATTAAAACTAGGAATGTCGAGGATACTATTTACGTTTATCAGTAGACTAGTATCACTCAGAATGTCTGTTACTACTCTTGTTCCATCTATATTCGGAGTCGTATTGGAACTAGATACTATAACAGTAGACCCTACATTCGTCTCATTTCTAAGTAAACCATGAGGAGCATCCGTAGTTATCTGTACTTGTATAAAATTATCCATACTCTTGATATTTACAATAATCTGCTCTGAACTATTCTCATACAAGTACCCTATATTCTTTGATACTGTTTGTTGGTAATCTCCAAAGAGTAATTGGAAAGGGGCTAATTTTCCAGATTTTACATTACTACCACCCCCAGAGTCAGTAGTGGTAGCTTTTACTTGAATTTCGTATTGGAATTCGTCGGGATTAAGTACTGTTATCGTTTGTGGACCGTTTAAAAATGAAGACCCAATGCCGGCAACAGTTCTTGCTCCTATGATGTATACTACTTCTCCAGTAGAGTATCCATGGGCTACCAATGAAACTTTAATTAATCCAGTACTAGCTGTGGTAGCCAATGGGCCTGCTGGAAGTTGTTTAATTATAAGACTAATAAATGATACAACATCAGTCTCTATATCTAGGTCTGTTATAAAATAATGAAAATCCCCAGTCTTATTTTTTCGCTTAATTAATTGTAATTTTGAGTCAATTTCTGTCTTTAGTTTTGTAGCTATATAACTACCTATTCGTAATTTGACATTGTATATAGGATATGTCTGAGTAACTGTATCTATGATGTCCAAGTCAATGTCCTCTTGATTTATCCAATAAATGTTGTTGTTCGTACTGTTTATGACAGCATTTGTATTAGGAAATTCCATACTAGCCATTCGTACAGACCGAACATTATAAAAAGTCTTTCCTAGAAAAATTTTAAAATGTGACGGTGTCGGATATAATATCGTATCTCTGTTTCTGGAGTCTATACTTATGTATGTCTTTACTTCTCTCTTGTATCTCTTGCTATCATTCCTTTCTATAGTACTTTCTTTTATACTCTGAGTTATACTTGGTTCCTTGACCTTTTTATTCTGTTCAACGTAATACCTCTGAAATTCCGTGGAATAATCAGTCCCAGATAATCTCTCTTCTTTGATACTTGGAGTTTTGATAAATTCATTAGTGAATAACAAGTCATTCTCATCTATTTCCATGTATTACTTTTCGATAAAAAGTACATGAAAAAAACACACTAGTTTGTTTTTTTTTTATGTAATGATAATACAAATGGCAGACCGAGTGAAATACATTCGTAAAGCAGCAAAAAGTACTCCTTACAGCATTCCAAGAGAGTCTACTGTTAAAAAAAGTAAAAAAGGCAAGGGTATACCTGAACAAATTATTGACGACAAGTTTGATGATACTTTACAAGAGCGTGTATATTTAGTAAAATGGGAAGGAAAGTCTTCAAAATTTAATACATGGGAAACAGAAGCTTTTCTAGAGAGAAATGCGCTTCAGTTATTTAATTTGTATATAATGCCAGAGTACTTTGACTCGGATGACGAAGTTGACGAACTTTCCGAGTTGATGAAAGATATTTCAATTAATAAAGAGAGCCTTCCTTTAATGGCTCAATTACCAGAGGAATTTTACTCTTCTGAAATAAACAAGCGCAGAAATTATGAGACTACCAATGCTAAAATCGATAAACTTGTATCGAATTTTATAAGTAACGTATTGCAAAAACAAATGCTCACGCAAAAATCTGTCTCGTGGGTTGGAGGAGGACGTGCTTGGACTAATGCTAAAGACATTTTGATTAATACAGGAGATATAACAATAGATGGCAAGGAAAGTATTCTTGAACAAGTAAGTTTTGCGAGAGGAAATTGGGATATCTTTCAACTTACAGATATGACACAACAGGAACAAGAACATAATGCGTGTAAAATTTTAGAATTAGTGACACGTTTTATAAAAGAAGTACCTGGTTTAACATTAGGTGTTGTTAGAGGCATCAAACAAAAGAAAAACATTTGTACGATTGACAAACAGACAATTTGCACAATCTTTTCTTGTAGGTCAATAAGTGTATTTCTTGGCGAATACACTATAGATAAAAATCCATTAATGTATATAGAAATCGCCAATGTGCATAGAAAAAATAGTAGTGACTATGTACCTTTTGACTTTTTTAATATGAAGTTAAATTTACTAGTGTTTAATAATAGTGATAATATAACATATTTGAATCTATTGGGATGTTTTCTTTTTTCAAGATTTTTAGACACAGATAGAAAGGAAAAGGGGGTAAATGTGGATAGATATCGTAGAGATTTTATAAAAACTATCGGTAAGTACGACGAGTTATTACATCAAAGTCTACAAGTATACTTTGAATTATTCTCACAGACTACACAATACAATAAATACATTACACCAAGTATGAAGCTTGAGATATATGAAAGAATGAATGTGGCCAATAGTGTGATAGACTCTGTTGAAATTACTATTATGAATTACATCCGCCCATATGCTAATGCGATTATTTCAGACATTAATAAATTCATACGAGAAAATAACTACAATGGTTACATATTTATATCTGGAGGAGATGCTGTAAGACGATACGTAGAGGACGTTGAAACAAAGGATATAGATACAAAATTATACATTCATGATTCAAGTGAACAACGTAAACAATACCGTTTACAATTCCAAAGAGAATTACTTGGACTTTTAGCAAAATATACAATATATCTTAATCAAATTAAACGCCAAATATTTTCAAATATGAGATATTATCCAAACGCCGGCACTGATGAAGTTTACACTGATTGGATTGACGTCAATAACTCTAATTTACAATTTACTACACGACTAATCAAAGAAGATGGTAGTGGAAGGCCTATAATTATTTCTGTTGATTATAAATACAAATTGACTGTCGGTGATACATTCATGTTAAAGACTCTACCAATAATTGACATTGCATTATATTTCAAGAAGTCTCTTCCGGAAGTGTTACCATATATTGATACAGGAAATGGTGTGTATTCATCATCTATAGACTTTTTGATTAAAGACATTCAACATGTATACAATACTCGAGAATTAGCTGAAAGTAGAAAATGGAGTGGAAAGGTAGGAAAGGATTCTAGCCGTTACGATAAATTGTTAGTAGCAAGAAGATTTAATATACAACCAAATATAACATTGAGTACTATAACACAATTGCCGGAGGTATTACCAGATGCATCAGAATACACTGAGATTTTAGTACATGACTTGAATAATAGAAACGTTGATAAAATAAATCCAAAAGTCGTCTTTGATAGTAAACAAAAGGTAATTCTTAAAATTAATGAGGACAAGGAATCTGGGTACCTTCCTCCTACGAATTACATTGAGAGTAATAATAAGAGAGTTAGATTAGATGCAGTTACTAAGGAAGTAAAATACATTCCCATTAATGAAGACTTGATAGATGAATTCATCGGAAAAAGAAAGATGGAGAAGATAAATTATAAAGAATAAAACAATGACCAAGTACTTAACAACTAGCATATGTTTTACCAGTGGCCGTTAAATTGCCGTCTTTGTCAAATAATGCACATCTACCAACATAAGAATGATGCCATGCATATCTATGAATGTATGATGTTTCGTTCATCCATTTTGAAGTGACTTTGATAAATGTATCAATTTGCGCTTGCGTATATTTATTTGGCGAACTTTTTGATTCCCCATATGTCTGTGGAGCGTACTCTGTAACCCAAATTGGTTTACGGAATGTTTTATATACTTCTTGAAGATATCTTATAAATTTATAAGGGTCAATAACATGATACTTGTGGATAGTAATAAAATCGTACCGGTTAGCTGCTGCTGTGTGAAATCTTCTGAACCATGAGTTTGGCTTTAGTACATCACTAGCACATGCAGGAGAGCCCGTTATCTTTTTATAGTCTCTTATTTGAGTCCAAAATGATTTAGAATCATTCAGAGTAGGCTCACGTGGTTTCATTACAAATTCCGCCTTTCCAGCAGTCTTTGAACAGTGATTGAACTTTCGTCTAGCTGCAGTGAATACTTCAGACATCATTTGTTGATTTCTATAAATGATATTGTATGGAGTTATTACTTCGTTAACAGTTGCATTACTTTGACAAGGATGGTCTGGTTCATTAAATCCCAATAGGTATCTGCTATCTGTTATGGGTCCAAAACTATTTTTACCCCAAATCATAGGTATAAATTCCGCATTTGAAGCAAAAGGAATGGTCTTTGACCAGTTGTAGTACCATCGTACATTCAATTGGTCTATAAATTTTCTATCGACATGTTTTGTAAGACTCTTGTCTTTTCCAAACTCGTAATATTTGGGTAAACCTACGCCTTTTTTCATACACGCTCCAGTCATCTCTTCTTTTGTATTTAGAAATGCGATAGTGACGCCAAGTACCAAAATCACTCCTACGATAATTCCTATCATGTATTCTGTCTGCATTACAATATACTCTTTACTATAAAAAAAAAAATCAAAACTCATTTGTTTAGATTGATTATAAGTTTAGTGAGCAGCGTTTAACAAAAATATTTTAATGAGTAATAATAATAATGGACAAATTGATATTGTATGTATCTAGGATAGTTAGTATCAATGACATATTAAAAATATACCAAGAAGGTAAAACACCAAGCATTTTGGACAACAAGTATATTATCCAAATGTTTACAGTTGTGTTAAGACACGTTTTAAAGTATGGTATGATTAAAACGTTCAAGACTGAAAACAAAGTAACAGTAAAAGATAAAATTGAGCTGGTGGCGGGTATCGAGCAGTATCTCGTGGATTCTACAAATACATTAACAGAAATTTCAGACTATAAAAAGATTGAATTATTTGATACAGTATATCACATGTTGTATATCTTTAATAAGATTTTGAAAAAGACACAGGGTGCGTTCAATAAGGCTAAAAAACGCTCAAATGAAAGTGGAAGTATACCAGTAGCATTCTTGCCAACTGTACTACCAAAAATGGACATTTTTATATTTCTGGTATTTTATCAAGACTTTTCAAGTAGTCTGAGAGACGCTATATCTGACGTTATAAAAATTAGGAAGACAGACTTGGATGAAATAAACAAAAAATGCAATGGTGCAATTATTTCAGCATATAAGCATTTTTGTAGTATAAATTATGGTATAAAAGTACATAAGGATTTTGAAATAGCGGCAAAAATGGCTGTTAATAGGTTTTTTGAATTTGATGACATTTATGCATTCTTCAACTTACTTCATGTAATGAAGCGCTTGAGAGATTTTTCCAAAGATTAATCAAATACATTGATAACCCACTTTAACGTCTTCTTGAAACTCCCATACCAGATACATTTCGCACATTTCTTGTAGACTGTTGTAATGTTTTTTCACCTTCATTTAGTGAGTCGTATACAACGTCAATGATAGAATCCCTTCTTAATTTTGTATTTTCGTCTCTATATTTTACGACTTCATCTCTTGTAGTCTGCAATGAAACTCCCAATTCTATAGAACGTTTGTTGAATTCTGTTTTTTCTGATTCAAGAGTGTGATTTTTTTCACAAACAAGTGTATACATTGAAAGTAACTCTTTATTTGACCTTTTGAGTTCATTGAATTTGTCTTCGTAATTTATACCTTGTTCTTCCTTTTGTTCTGGTAGTCTTTCCAGAGATACTCTTCGTATCTCTAATAGCAATGACTCTTTTTCTGATTTCAATGTATTTAGGTCTGACTCAAGATTGTCTATTAACATCTGTTTTTCTTTTTGAGACTCAGTATTAGAAGAGACTAAATCAACGTATCTAGACTTCAACTCAAAAAGCTCTTTTTGTAGGTTCTCGATAGTGATGTTGAGTAATTTATTGCGCATTTCCTTTTCTTTAATAAGATTATTACTATCAAATAATTGTTTCTCTAATTCCATACATTGAGATTGGAATTTGTTGTTTGTAAACGTCATTTAATATAAGACTTATTAAAGTTGAATAATTTTAACGTGTATAGATGTTTTTAAAAACAAGAATTATACGGCCTTACTTTGAATGGTTTGCGGACCTTTTTAATAGGCTCTTTGGTAACAATAACATTTGGAATAACTTTAGATTGTTCTCCAGATGACGACGTCATGGTAAGTGGTGTAACAATAACATTTGGAATAACTTTAGATTGTTCTCCAGATGACGACGTCATGGTAAGTGGTGTAACAATCACGTTTGGTACAGTCACAATCCCATTTGTGACACTTGGTGTTACTTTGATAATGTTATCAGATTGTTGGATACCGGTAACTTGTTCCATATGCTCATACGCGTCTTCATCTTCCTCATCGTCTTCGTCGAATCCTTCATATCCACCTTCGTGTTCTTCATCGTCTTCGTCGAATCCTTCATATCCACCTTCGTGTTCTTCATCGTCTTCGTCGAATCCTTCGTATCCACCTTCGTATCCACCTTCGTGTTCTTCATCGTCTTCGTCGAATCCTTCGTATTCGTCTTCCTCATCGTCTTCGAATGGTTCATAACCTTCTTCTTCAACATATTTGACATAATCTCCGAATGATTCAAGTGCAGACTTGTTTTGAATCAAATTCATTGTGATGACGAATGCAAATGATAAAAGGACAGCTACAATAAAATCGATTTTAGCAAAGAGGAATATCAATGTAAAGATACCTATTCTAAAAAAGACATTTTTAAACACATTTTCTACACTCTCTGGTACGTTAGGTGATAGTTTTGCGATATATAACAAAATAAGGAATTGACATACTCCGCTAATCAATGTGTTTCGATTGAATGTACCATTGAACGCCAATGATGCATAAGAATTTACCGTAGAATATGCTTGCATGATTATACTAGTATACATGAAAAAAAAAAACTTAAAAGATTGTTTTCGTATTCACCGATACATCAATAGTTAACTAATACAAGTGATAGTTAACCAAGCAACTTATATCTAAGTAGGCTGTATCTGGCATATAATTTTTAATTGTTTTACCAATTTTTAACAAGAATGTTTGAAC
>Ga0208173_1000211_pt1 | contig 21431 bp, 20 predicted proteins | sample Colrivmet1555C02_FD_187669 | JGI IMG/M metagenome (GOLD analysis project Ga0208173, IMG submission 187669) | Estuarine microbial communities from the Columbia River estuary - metaG 1555C-02 (SPAdes) (version 2) | ecosystem: Environmental > Aquatic > Marine > Intertidal zone > Estuary | place...
TGACTGCGCTACTGCTGTAGTTTCGGCGTGATCGTCTGGCTCATCAGCAGGGGATAGATGGGATTCTATAAAGGATCCAAAGTCCTTTTCTACAGGCAGTCCTTGAACCAACGCCGGTGTTTTGGTCATGGCGACTGTGACCTGACGCACGAGGTCGATGGCAACAATAATTTCTGTTTGCCCTTTGACTTTATTGTTGGCAACCACCATGGCGTCTTCGCCGTAGAGGCTGAAAACTTTGTCCATCGCGGTTCGTGTGTCGGAGGCGAGAATGCGTTGTAGTTCCATTATCCAAGTACCTAAAATTATTGCTTATCGGCGATGCTAACGGTAGCCACCACTTTGACTGCTTGATCTTCAGGAATCTCACTGTAGGAGAGTACAGTAAGGTCCGAAAGTCGATGACGTATGATTTTCGACAGCCAAGGGCGAATGCCAGGCGACACTACCAGCACTGCGGGTAGACCCTGATTTTCGACATCGGCGGTATTTTCTGCGAGAGCCTTGAACAGGCCTTCTGCTAGTTTTGGCTCAATGATCAAGCCTTGATTGGCACTGCTTTGCTGTAACACATTGTGCAGCATCTGCTCGAGTGACGGCTCGAGTGTAATCACCGGAAGACTGTCGTTTATTTCGACTAAGCCTTGCACAATCATTCGTCCGAGTCGTGGGCGCACTGCCGCGGTGAGTTCATCGGCATCTTGTGTACGCGCACTTTCCGTCGACAGTACTTCGATAATTGTCCGCATATCTCTGACGGAGACAGATTCGTCAAGAATGTTTTGCAGCACTTTGGTGATGGTAGCCAAGGGTAATTTACCCGGTACAAGATCTTCCACCAGCTTGGGCGCGCGGGCTGACACTTTGTCGAGTAACTGTTGTGTTTCATCATGGCTCAGTAACTCTGACGAATTGCTGCGCAATAGTGTGTTGAGATGGGTTGCAATGGCGGTGGCCGCATCGACCACGGTATAGCCCAGAGTGCGCGCATAGTCTCGCTGCGAAGGGTCAATCCAAACCGCTTCGAGCCCAAAGGCGGGTTCTTTAGTCGCTGTTCCTTCCAGCTTGCCATGCACCTGTCCGGGGTTGATGGCCATTTCACGGCCCACTTTTATTGTGCCTTTGCCGCGCACCACGCCGTTCATGACAATGTGATAAACGTCTGGCGCAAGGTCGAGGTTGTCGCGGATACGAATGGGCTGAATCAGAAAGCCGAGTTCGGCAGAGAGCTTTTTGCGTACGCCTTTGACTCGTGGCAGCAGCTGTCCACCTGTATCTGGATTAACTAAAGGTATAAGACCATAGCCAATATCCAACCCAACAAGATCGACTTGGTCGACGTCGTCCCAGCCGAGTTCTTCGCGCTTGGCTTCAGCTGTTTTCGCATTGGCGGCTTCAGTGCGCACATCGAGGGCGCGCTTCTGTGTGTCTTGGGACATGAGATACCCTAAGACAGCCGCTCCCATACCCAGGGAGAGGAACATAAGGTGTGGCATGCCGGGCACTAAGCCGAGCAAAATTAAGATGCCCGCGGCGACAAAAAATGCCAGGGGGTTGTTAAGCTGGCTTTTGGCCTGCTCGGCCATGGACTCCGACGTTGTAACGCGCGTTACAATAATGGCTGTGGCTAGCGACAGTAGCAGCGAGGGAATTTGCGCAACGAGGCCGTCACCGATGGTCAGTAATACGTAGATTCGCCCGGCGTCGCTAAAGGACATGTCGTGTTGGCCGATACCAATAATCAGCCCGCCGATAATGTTAATAACTAGAATCAATAAGCCGGCAACGGCATCGCCGCGAACAAATTTGGAGGCACCGTCCATCGAACCAAAAAAGTCAGACTCTTGTGAAATTTCTTCACGTCGTCTTTTTGCCGTTTCCTGATCAATTACGCCTGCATTGAGGTCGGCGTCGATCGACATTTGCTTACCGGGCATGGCGTCGAGCGTAAAGCGCGCGATAACTTCGGACACACGTCCAGCGCCCTTGGTCACAACGATAAAATTAATAATCATCAGAATAGAAAAAATAATAAAACCGACTAAATAGTTGCCGTCGATCACAAACTCGCCGAAGGCCTCAATGACCTTGCCGGCAGCGTCTGGACCCTCATGGCCCTTCACCAATACCAACCTTGTAGAGGCCACATTTAGGCCAAGGCGAAGCATGGTCGCCAGCAGAAGGATAGAGGGGAAAGACGAGAAGTCGAGAGGCTTGGAGCTGTTGATGGCGACCATAATGATCACCAAGCCAAGAATAATATTAAACGTAAACAAAAAATCCAAAAGCATTGCAGGCAGGGGCAATATCAACATAGAGATAATCAACAGCACCAGCATGGGAATACCCAGCGTGGACAGTTCGATTTTCGACAGGTCGTGTCGTATGTTTGACAGTATTGCGCTAGCCATTAATTAAAATCCAATAAAAACAGTACATTACATTTTGTGAGTCGTATCTTTCTTTCATCTGTAACCAAACTAAGCAATATCTGTGCCATCAACTTAACAGTGTGACGTCGCGCGACCCAAACCGCTCGTGATTCAACGGGTAATAATGCTAAAGAGCTGCGCTGATCTGTCGATACTAAGGAGACAGGTAGGCGGCTTGATGCGCGGTGTAAAGTGACACGGTGCGGGCAGGCAGTAACTAATTGATTCGAATGTGGCAGGGGTTCCCATGAAAATGATTGTACGAAAGGCTTTAAAAATCATCGCGCTGAGCAGCATTGCTGTGCTCGCGACCAGTTGTTCAACGACTATGGATGAATACAATGCCGCAGCGGTTGAGACTATGATCAACGAAAAAGGCAATATTCGTGCAACGGGTTACGCTGTGATCAACGTCCAGGCCCATGACAACCCAGCTCAACAGCGGTTACTGGCGATACGAGCGTCAAAGTTAGACGCGTACCGCTCGCTGATGGAGCAGGTGTACGGTCAGTACCTCGATGTTAATACAACCGTTGGCCAGATGATTGTTGAGAGTGATACCTTTCGCGCGCGTGTGCAGGGTGTGATTTATGGCGCTTATTTAGTCAGCATCACGCCAGTGGGCGATGATACCTACGAGGTTACCCTGTCACTTGATCGCGATATTGTGCGTGACTTGCGTGTGCTTTATTTGCAGCAGATGACAGCCAGTGCAGGGCAATAAGCCCGTTAGCTGAGCGGCCACAGTCATGAGATCACTGAGTCATTATTTCACCCCTAACGCGTGTAGCGCGCCTCGCGCGGTTTTTTTATGCATGCCGAAATGGCTGCTTGCGTTTGGGTTGTTGACTGTCGTTCAGGGTACCCCTGTGGTGGCTTCAGAAGTTACTGCGGACGTTACTGCAGAAGTTGCTGCAGAAAAGACTACAGAAACAACGGCAGAGTCCTCTGAGCGACTCAACGCTGGCCAGCGCCTTGAGGCTATCAAGCAGGCGCTGATCGAACTCAGTATTGGCCGTGAAATGACGTTGGCAAGCAGTGGCTTTATCGACGAGCGAGGCGTGCTGCATGAGTCATCTTTGGTCACCAGCCAGTCCAATGTGCGCGGCGTGCGCGTTGTATCCTACCTTGAAGAAGCCGGTGTGTCTGTCGCAAAACTGAAGGTAGACCTGCAATCAGATTCCGCCTGTGACGATAGTCGTCCTGGCTTGCGCCGAGAGGTACTGATAACGGAAGGTCTGATCGCCAAAGACACGCGTCTCGGTGATTACTATCTCAGTGAAATTTCAGACAAGGCTGGACAGGCATTGACTGAAGTGCTGAACCAGTCAGATGGTTGGTCGGCAGAGCTGACCGGCCCCAAGCTCGGTGGTTACCAGTCAATCGCGTTGGGCCGCAGTAGCAAACCGCCTTATGCGATTGAGGCGAATTTGCGTCAGTCAACGCTGCGTGAAGGTCAGCAACACGGCTGGGATTTTGCGCTGCGTTACACACGCCTCAAGGCATCACAGGCGCGCGACTGGGCTGCATCGAAGCTGTCGCTGCTTGCAGTCGATAGCCCATGGCCCGCGGCCATACTCGCCTATGACTTGCAATTGGTTGATGCTGTGACACGGGCACCTATTGCTAGCGCCACAAAATTTATTGAATTCCCGCGGCTTGCTCGCGGATATGACAAATCGCCGTTGCCGGAGTCTTTTAATCAGCAACTGCAGGCTATTGCTGCAGAGTTTGTGGCAGAGGCGAACGAGGTGCTGAGCTGCAGGCCGCACTATTACCATGTTAATCGGGTTCCCTTAGTTAACGATCAGTTGACCATTAATGCAGGTGTTGTTGCGGGTGTGACGATGGGCGACCAATTTTTACTGAGTCGCACCCCTGATATTATTGGCAAGGGCTCCGACATTACCGCAGTGAGTGAATTGCTGCTCGCGGAAGTGACAGCCGTGAATCAGCACAGTGCCATCATTAATATTATCGCCGGCCTACCGGCGGACAGTGCAGGGTCGCTAGACCGACAGTATTCGCAGTATATTGCGGTATATTTTTAATCCAAATAAGTGAGACTGGCGTTATGTTCAAATTACAAAACATTCTCCGCAGCGCGGTGGCGATGACCCTTCTGTTGCTCGCAGGCGCGGCCGGTGCCCAATCAGAGAGCGCTGAAAAAGCCCTAGCACAGCTGGTAAAAGATGTGCAGCGCCTTGCGCCGAGTTCCGCAAAAGGTCAGGCGAACGACGGTTACTATCAAACCCTTCCTGGCGACACTGTGGATCATATTATTGCCAAAATGTTGCCTAATTTGCCGGTCAATAAATCCATTTTGCGTCAAGCCATAGTTAAGGCCAACCCCCATGCATTTAAGCGCGACAACCCAAATTGGATGTATGCGAACAAGAAGCTGCGGTTGCCAGGTGCAGACGATATTCACAATGTGATTTTCACCGAGCAGGCGGATACGAAGAAAGCTAAACGGCAAGACCGCGGCTCTTGGATTAAATACCCTTAAAGATTTGCTCAGCCCTAGTGGGATGGGCGGCGAACGCAAAAATAGGCGACTCATGTGTTAGGCCCCGAGCTTATTAATTTCACCGCGCGTCCCACGCCGATATTCCTTGAGGGTTCAGTTGCCATTCAGGTTGCTGCTCAGGCGGCCAAAGATCTCGGATTAAAAGACGGCCAGATTGTTCAGGCGGTTATTGCAGCGCGCGGCGATATGCTCAAACTTGTGCTCAATAAGCGGGAACTTGACTGGCCCGGCGCTGGCCGATTCAAGCCTGGCGATCAGATCGAATTGCGAGTCAAAGTGTCCCCTCTCGGGCATACGTTGGTGCCAGTGGCCCGCGCGGCTTCAACAGCCGTTAGCGCAGGCCCTACATCGTTGTCCCCTCGTTTGTTAAGCCTGCTTCATCGTCCAGATCAGCCGTCGGTGCTCGCGACTCTTATGCGGCAGGGAGGGCTTGATAGCTTGCTGGGCCAGCTCGGCAGCGATGCCGCTCAGCTGCGCCTAACGCTGCTGCACTCCATGGTCCGGTTGTCGCCAGAGGTGATTCGTCGAGGACTCGCCAATTCAGGCTTGTTTGGCGAGGCGTTGCTGGGAGCCGGCGCAGTGCCTTCGGGACTCGATCTCAAGCAAACCTTGCGCGCACTGTTGCGGCTGCTTCCAGCCAATAGCCCAATTATCGGAGAGCTTGAGCGAGCTGTTGATGAGATTGAAGGCAGGCAGCTTGAGAGCGTGCAAGCGCAGCAAGTAAGAGAGGCGAGTTACAGTTTTGTGATGCCTTTTGTCGATGCTAATCCGGTTGCTATAGAGTTTCGGCGCGGCCCCATCAACCGACTGTCCGATGCTGCTGATTGGGTGATTAATTTGCACACTGATTCAGAGGCTTTAGGGGAATTGTGGTTAAAAACTACCTTAAAATCTGCGGGAAGCATTGAAATGACCATGTGGGCACCACGGCCGGGTGTTGCGCAAATGGCAGAGAATGCGGCTAGCGAGCTTGAGTTTGAGCTTAAACGTTTTGGGCTTACCTTGGTAAAGTTGTCAGTCTTAAATGCACCGCGCCCGTCGTCCCGCGAGGGCGTCGCCGGTAGCGGTCAGATGGTAGATATCAGCACATGAACGGAAAACGCACAAGACAGGCAGTTGCACTAGAGTACGGAAAGCGCTCGGTGCCGGCCATGACCGCGAAGGGTGATGGGGAGTTAGCTGAGCTTATTATTGAACAGGCAAAAAAGCAGGGCATACACATTGCCGAAGATCCGCAATTAGTGGCGCTGCTGTCTCAGCTTGAAATAAATGACGAAATTCCAGAGAGCCTATACGTGACAGTATCGGTGATTTTATCGTGGGTGTACTGGTTGAAAGGCATGCAGCCGGGCGATGAAAAAAGCTAGCCCGCTAGGGGGAGCTGCTCCTAGCGGAAGTATTCTAAGCGTCAGCCACAGGTTTGCGGTTGCGGTTTGGGCGCATCTTGCCTAGTCGATCATAGATTTCAACGCTATTGAGCGGGTCGGGTGATTGAATTGTCTGCAATGCCCCACGAATAGTGTCTAATTTATGATTAATAAGCACTTCATTGCGTCGGTGCAAATCTCTGCATTCAGCAATTAAATTCATCATTTGGTCCCAGATAACGCTATTCTCTTGAGCTTTGCTGGGGTCGGCATTGTAGGCTTTTATTTGCGCCAGCAACTCCTCGCTTGAGAGAAAATTTAACACTGTCATTTTTTGAGTTTGCAGTGTTTCAAAGGTCGCCAAATCTTGCTTTTTTAACGCGTCGAATTCGCCTTCCAACAAACGTTTAAGGGCATTTGCTTTGTGGATAATCTGGCTGAGATAGTCTGTATTGGAGTTAGTCATTTGCCAAGCATACGTTTAAGTAAGCTGTAACGAAAGCGCAATAACGGATAAAGGTACTTATAGAGAAGCGCGGCTGATAATCTTGCGCCGCGCTTATGGTGTTGCGCGCAGTTGGATGCGCGCCGTGAAAATCTACTTTAAATGTAAAATCTATTTTTAACAATGAGGGCAAGGGCTTCGCTGCTTACTTGCCGCCCAGCATGCGTTCAATCGCGGCAAAGCTTTCGGCAATGCGACGCTCGTCAAGGGGATAACTGCCTTCAGCGATAGCGCTTTTTATTTGAGCAACTCTGTCTGCGTCAAACTCACTGCGTGAGAAAGCAGTTTCTACAGCTTTGCTGAAAATCACTTCGTCGTTAGCGGAAGCGTGGTTTGTTGCGCTTTGGGGTTCAATGCCTGCCTCTGGCTTACGTGCTCTTGCTTTATCAGCAGCCGTATTGAGCTCAATCGCGCCTCTTGTTACTTTTGAAATACCGTCAGTCATTTTAATCTACCTTTCGGGTCTATTAGCCCAAAGTTTCTTCTTCACAACTAGTATATCGACAGCAGTTAATTTTTCTATAGCGGAATTTGTAATTAATTTATGTGTGCCTCGGACGTCGTTGGGCAAATCGTTTTAACCTTAAATTACAGCCCCTGCGCGCGCCCAGGGCCAGTGGCAACGGCTTGAATTTTTTCACCTGACTCAGGATTCATCAAGATTACACGCTGTTCCAAACGCGCGTTGTTGAGGGCAGTCATGGTGAGTGTCACTTCAAGAGCGCCGTTACTGATCGAGAGCTGGACATCATCACCCTTATTAATGACATTTGATGGCGTCAAATCCGACAGCCTCAGAACTGCGCCAGCGCGCAAATTACGGATGGTGTGCATTTGCTCAACACTGTCGTAGTCCGACAGCGCATCGGTTGGCAGTTTGCCGTAATAGTCTGCTATTACAGCGTTTTCGGGCGTAATCACTTGGCCCCTCGCAAGACCTTTCTGTATGACTAGCGCTCGGTGTCTCTCTTTAATATCGTAGCGAGAGAGTATTCGACCTTTATTTAGGTTGCTCGCTGCTACGCCACTGTCGAGAAGCTGCAGCGAGAAGGATTGACTGTCTGTGAGAGACGACTCTCTTTGCCTGATCACGCTAATGTCGGCGCGGCTGATAATTTCGCCAGCGGGAATATCGCGCTTTAGTTCGAATACTTCTAGCATCACGGCCAGTTGCCGGCGGGAGACAAGGTCACCGGACTTCACCGGAACTAACAGACTTGTGTCGCGCAGATCAGCAACATCGACAATAGTTCCTGCGGCAGGATTATCGATAATGTCTAGGGACACATCGTCAGGGCTGAGAATATGACCCGCGTTTAGGTCGTGGCGATAGCGCAGCACTTCGCTTTGCACATGCACTGTAATGCCTAAAAACACTTGCCAGCCAGTGTCTGGGCACTGCGCTTTAATTGTCTTTTGGCTCGACTGAAAGGCAAACGCAAATTCAAAGGGCTCACGACAGTGAGGGATTCTTAGCCGTCGATCCGTTGAGCGCACATCAATCTGAGACGGATCCAAATTCCGTTCGCGCGCCACCCAATGTTGAGTCTGACTGACCAGCTGTTGATGATTATCAATGCTCGCGAACTCCGCATCATCAGTGTGAGCGTTGAGGCTTAAGAGCGCTGTTAGAAGCACCATTAAAAGGACAGTGATATTTTTCATGACGGCAGTATGCGTGCTGAACTGGGGTGACGCAATACCGACATAGCGGCAATTGCCGCCGGCAAATACATGCCACAAAAGCGGCATAGGCTTCTGTGGCGAGCACTTTGATTATCATTAACCCATTGAATTAATTGAATGTTGTTATTCCAATGCGGCAATCATGCAGTAATTGGCATTGCTTTTGCATCACTGTTGTTGGGAGACTTATTTTGAGTCAGTAACTGTCAATATCGGAACAAGTTTCAATAACTTCATTGAATTAATTGAATTTTGTTATTCCAATGCGGCAATCATGCAGTAATTGGCATTGCTTTTGCATTACTGTTGTTGGGAGACTTATTTTGAGTCAGTAACTGTCAATATCGGAACAAGTTTCAATAACTTGAGTGGATAGATGATGAAAATGTTTGATGCAGCCTTTGGCCTACACGAAAAAGCACTGAGCTTGCGCGCGCAACGCATGGAGGTGATATCTCGCAATATCGCCAACGCTGATACCCCAGGGTTTAAGGCGCGTGACGTTGACTTCAAGAACGTTTTGAAAAATTTGGACCAGGGTGATGGCATCCGCACGACCCATGCTAAGCACATAGGGTCTGCTTCAGCTAGGGGTGAAGGCGAAATGGTTTACACCATACCTTTCAACACGGCAGTCGACGGAAACACAGTGGAGATTTCTGTTGAGCACGCGCGCTACGGTAAGGCGGCGGCAGAGTATCAGGCCACATTACGGTTTTTAGAAAATGATATCAGCGGTGTGCGAAAAGCACTCCGAGGAGAATAAGTATGTCGATTAATAATATTTTTGGTATTGCCGCATCAGCGATGAATGCACAGATGGTACGCATGAACTCTACTGCATCCAACATGGCAAACGCTGGCACTGTCGGAAGTTCGCCGGACGATGCCTTCAAGGCCAAGCGCCCCGTTTTTGAAGCACTGCTAAAACAGAGCCAATTGACTCAGGGTTCACAGCTACAAGGCCAAGCGCCCCGTTTTTGAAGCACTGCTAAAACAGAGCCAATTGACTCAGGGTTCACAGTTTATCGGCGGTGTAAAAATTTCAGGCATGGTTGATGACACCGCGCTCAATAAAAAAATGCATGATCCCGGCAATCCCTTGGCGGACAAAGACGGTTTTGTTTACAGCTCAAATGTCAACGAAGTGACAGAAATGGTTGAAATGATGGGCGCAGCAAGAAGCTATCAAAACAATGTAGAAGTGGTAAACACGGCGCGCGAACTGATGATGCGCACCCTCGATATCACAAAGGCGTAAGGTAAAACATCATGGTAAGCACAGTCACTGATACAGCGTTTCTCACCAGCGACCAATATCTCGAACAACAAAAGACCGTTAAGTATGGCGAGGACGAGCTGGGTAAAGATGCGTTTTTAACGCTTTTTACCGCTCAGCTGCAAAACCAGAATCCTCTAGACCCGATGGCTAACGAAGCGTTTGTCTCGCAATTGGCACAGTTTTCGTCCCTCGAGGGCATTAAAGGTATGCAGGGTTCTCTGGACAATATGGTCAGCGGCATGCGTCAAGATCAAATGGTTGCGGGCGCTAACTTGGTTGGCAAGAAGGTGCAGGTTGCGGGTGGTCACTTCACCGGCGGCAACGGTGAAATTACTCAAGGCTCAATCAACCTCGACCGTGGCGCTGAATCAATTATTTTTAGCGTTTACAACCCGACAACGGGTGAGCTTATCTACCGTGACACCCAAGGCGGTAAATTGCCCGGCCGCGCGGAATTGAACTGGAATGGCCGCGATCGCTCCGGGGCGATCGTACCTGAAGGCAGCTACATGATGGCCGCGAGTGCTGTTGTGAATGGCAAGCTTGAAACAGTGCCAGTGACAACCATGGCAGATGTAAAGAGTGTTAGCTGGGACCCGAACGCACAACAAATAACCCTTGAAGTTGGAGATGGCGTTTTTGTCGCTCTCGCTGAAATTGAACGAATCGCAATTTAATTAAAGAATTTAAAGGCAATTGGAGAAATAATCTATGTCATTCTATACCTCATTAACAGGACTAAATGCCGCTACTACTCAGCTGGCCGTGACATCTAACAACATCGCCAACTCCGGCACCGGTGGCTTTAAGCGATCTGACACAGACTTCGGCGATATTTTTGCGACATCACCATTGGAAAAAGCGTCCAGTGTTGTGGGCCGCGGTGTGTCGCTCAAAGAGGTGAGCCAAGAGTTCAGTCAGGGCAACATCGAATTCTCTGCAAACTCGCTGGATTTGGCCATTACTGGTGACGGATTTTTCCCACTTGAGTCGTCAGACGGCACTAAAATCTACACGCGCAACGGCGCCTTTATGCTCAACGAGCAGAACCAGATGGTTAACAGTGCTGGTCAAGCATTGCAGTCTCTGCCGGTGGATTCGACTAACAAGGCGGACTTTGGCGTTGATCCTAGCGCGCTGACAATTCCGCGCTCCACGGTATCCGAGTTCTTGCCAACCACTCAAGTCGAGTTGGGTTTGAACTTGCCGTCGGAAGTAACGCCGATCAATGCAACCTTTAATCCGGACAAGCCAGACACTTACCACAAAACAACGTCTCTGACCGTCTACGGCACATCGGGGTCGGCAAACTTGGCAACGATTTACTACGTCAAGACCGCTAATGCGACAGCTGACTCGCCCACCAACAAGTGGCAGACCTATGTCTATATCGATGACAAGCCTGTCGACACTGCGCTGATTCAGGCGTCAGACACAGCGGGCGACCAATACTTCATTAACAAGTACGGCGAGTTGAAAACTCGCTCTGAGCTGCTGGAACTGCAAAGTACCAGTGCTGACAGTGAAAAATACCTGATTACGCAGGGTACTCTTTATAAGAAGTACTCTTACGACGTGCTGTCTGAACCGACTCAATCTGTGCCTGCGAGCGCAAAGCTGATGATTGCTGATGACACGACCTATGCCGATGATCTCAATTTAACCAATAACAGTGACGGTGTTGATTTCACTGTCTTCACGCGCGAGCAGCTTGAGGGCATATTTACCCTGAACATCGATGATTCGACACCTATCAGCAGCTTGAGGGCATATTTACCCTGAACATCGATGATTCGACACCTATCAGTATCGGTCTTGAGCATCTTGCCGGCACTCAGATACCTTTGTCTGGTGCTGAGATCGCCTTTGAACTGACCAATATTATTAATGAGCGCTTTGGCGATGGTAAGAAATTTGATCTTTCTGCCGCGTCAAGCCAGTCGCTGACTATTCGTCGCGGTGCCGATGGCGCCCAGACAATTAATCTTGATATCCCGACTATTCTTGCGCAGTACACAAGCGTTGCAGCGGACGTCGCTGGTTGGGATGGTGTTGTTGCAGCAGAGCCCTTAGCCTTTGCGATTAACCAAGCCTTAGCTAACTCAGCTGACTTCTCTGATGTTTCAGTGAGCTACGACTTTGCTAACCAAGGCTTCCGTTTTATTCAAAACGGTAGCTCTACAGATCCGTTGTATTTAAATTCTGGATCGCCTGCGACCGGCAATAACGTTTTTGGGCTGCCCGCTCAGAAAACGTATGATGCCGCCGATCCATCGACGTTTGGTAGCCAATTATTACCGCTTGATCGGGATGAAGCTGACACGCTGCTTCGTGGCGTATTGCCAAACGGCACCAATATTTGTGCTACTCGCGATCAGCGTTTTGGTATGAAAGTGACTTATTCTGAGGGCGCATTTACGATTTCCTCAGGAACCACCGGCGATACCTCAAGTCTCGCGATAAACCTGGCCGCTGCTGATGGAACCTTGGCAACCGATGCCAAGCGAACGCTGGCTACTGAAATGTTTGGCATTTCAGAGCTTGGCAACGTGGTTGAGCCAGAGACATCACAAATTTACAACGTCCCAGCCGTTCGCGGTCAGGTGTCAACACCTGCGGTCGTCACCGGTAACCCGATGGGCATTGATCCACGCAAATCGTTTTCGGTGAACGCTGACAATAGCTCGATGACGGTCATTATTGATTCCATCTCTGCTCAAATTGAATTGACCCAAGGACTTTATTCAATCGGAACATTCACTGAGCACTTGCAAGAAAAAATTAACCTCATGGCCGACTCTCTAGGTCGCTCCGTGTCAGGCATAACTGTGTCTTACCAAGATGCAACAGAAACCTTGCAGATCACCGGTTCAACGACAACCGATAACTCGTTTATTCAGGTTGCCGGCCATGCTGACTGGGGCCTTGAGAATATTGCACCAGGGTTTGGTTCTGCATCGACCTTTATCGAATTGTTCCCAGATACTAGAGGCACGAGCACTGTCTATGTCACGCAGACAAAAGATGGCGATTGGATTGAGACGACTGACGGCGGCGAGTTCGATTCCAACGACGTTCCATACTGGACGCCGATTTTCTTGGACAAAGGTGAACTGACCTTTGATACCAGTGGTTCGCTTGTATCCCCAGTTGCTGGGGTTAAGTTAGAAAGTGCGGGTATCACCGGTGGTGATATCACGCTGAATTACGACAACAGTACCCAGTTTAACAGCCCATTTTCTGTTTTGAGCCAGTCTCAGAACGGAGCGCCAGAAGGTGACTTGGTGGGGGTGAATATCGGTGACGACGGACTGGTCGTGGCCAGTTATTCAAACGGCTCGCAAAAGTCATTGGGCAAAATTATTTTGGCTAACTTTGCCACGCCAAAAGGTCTTCGTCAGGTGGGTGATACCAGTTACTACGCGACATCAGTATCGGGAGAAGCTACTTACGGTGAGCCTGGTTCAGCCGGTTTTGGCACCATTCGAGCGGGTGCTCGAGAGCGCTCAAACGTGGATTTGACCGCCGAGTTGGTTGACTTGATTACCGCTCAGCGAAATTTCCAAGCGAATGCGAAAGCGATTGAAACCAGTTCATCGTTGACCCAGACCATTATCCAGATCCGCGGTTAAACCTAAGCGGCCATAAGAGGAATCTGAAATGGATAAATTAGCTTACACAGCACTGTCCGCCATGCAAAGCCAGGGAACGGTGAGGGCGGCAATTACCAACGCTCTTGCCAATGTCTCGACGGTTGGCTTTAAGGACAGTTTTCAGATTGCTTCTTCGGCAGTGAAAATTGAAGGCCCCGGCTTCGATTCGCGTTTCCAGCCAGGTCTCGTGATCAAAGACATCATTGATCTAAGCCCCGGCACGCCTATCAGTACTGGACGCGCACTTGATATTGCAATGAATGATCAGACAGTGTTGGGTGTTCAGACGGCTGATGGCGCCACTGCCTTTACCCGCCGCGGTGATCTGCGGGTGAACGGTGAAGGGCTGATTGAGAACGCAGCAGGACATCTGATTCTTGGCGAGGGTGGTCCCATCAGTGTACCTCTTGGCAATATTTTGGGTATCAGCCCCGATGGAACCGTCTTTGCATCCATGCCTTCAGAGCCGAATGTGCCCGCCATTGAGGTAGGTAAATTGATGCTGCGAGATGCGAGTGAAACACAATTGGTGCGTCGCCCAGATGGCTTATTTGAGCCGCGCGCCGAGGCGTTAAAAGGGCGAGACTTTACCACTGGGCCCAAGCCGGCAAGCGTTGCCTCAGGCGCACTTGAAGGCAGTAACGTCAACCCCGTTGCCACCATGGTAAAGATGCTCGATTTTAGCCGCCAGTTCGAGTTGCAGCTGAAGCTGGTAAAAGAAACCCAGACCCTCGACGAGGCTGGGTCAACAATGATGAGAACGTCGTAGGCCCGTTGGCGTACCGCAAGAGGATATAAATAATGGATGCATCACTTTGGATTGCTAAAACTGGCCTGACTGCGCAACAAACGCGCATGTCAGTTATTTCCAACAACTTGGCCAACGTCAACACCACCGGCTTCAAGAAAGATCGCGCCGTGTTTGAAGATTTACTCTATCAAAACGTTGTTCCGGCAGGCGGTCAGGTTGATGCGGAATCGCAGACGCCAACAGGCTTGATGCTCGGTACCGGTACCCGTGTTGTTGCGACAGAAAAACTGCATGGTCAAGGCAACATTATCACCACCGAAAATGCCCTTGATCTGGCGATTTCTGGTGACGGATGGTTCTCGGTGCAACAAGCCGATGGCACCATCGCCTACAGTCGCGATGGCTCCTTTAAGCTATCCGCAGAAGGCAACCTAGTGACTGCGGGCGGCCAAGCAATTCTGCCCGCCATTACGGTACCACCGAATGCTGCCAGTCTGACCATTGGTCGCGACGGCATAGTGACCGTTGAATTGGCCAACGGTGGCGGTTCTAGCCAGATTGGTCAGTTGCAGTTGTCACGCTTTGTCAACAACTCCGGCCTCCAGCCGATCGGCCGCAATCTGATGCAACAGACCAATGCCAGTGGCGATCCGCTTGTCGCGTTGCCCGGTGCAGATGGTGCAGGCATGTTGATGCAGGGCGCACTAGAAGCATCAAACGTCAACGTGGTCGAAGAGATGGTCAACATGATCGAGACTCAGCGCGCCTACGAAGTTAACTCAAAAGCGATTTCTGCTGCAGACGGCATGTTACGTTTCTTGAATAACAATTTATAACCCTAATTCACAAGGTCAGCTCATGAACAGAATGCGAGTAGCGATATTGAGTGCCATGGCAGTCCTAATGACAGCCTGCGCCTCACAGCCAGACCTCACCCCGACCGCGCAGTTTGCCCCTGTACAACCCGCGCCTGCAGCACCGAAAGCGCAAGCTTCAGGCGCAATCTTTGATAATGGCATGGGGTTGTTTGGCGATCTGCGTAGCTATCAAGGCGGCCAAATACGCGTCGGCGACCTCATAACGGTTCTGTTAAGTGAAACCACGCAGGCCTCGCGAACCACCGATATTTCAACCAGCAGAGAAGCCGCCAACGATATCTTCACCATTGCTCAGAAAGACACGATCTTAAAAAAAGTGGGTCGTGGCGCCGATTTCTTCAGTGATTTCAAGCTGGATGGCGGAACCGTCACAAGCGACGGCAAAGGAACTGCGGGTCAAGCGGCATCGCTGAATGGCTCTATCTCCGCCATGGTGGTCGAGGTGTTAGCCAATGGCAATTTGGTCATCATTGGTGAGAAGCAATTAGCGCTTACTGAAGGCAGCGAATTTATTCGCGTTAAAGGCATTATCCGGCCAGCGGACATTCAGCCTGACAACACCGTTTTGTCGCGCCGAATTGCCAATGCACAAATTTCTTACCGCGGGACAGGTGACTTAGCCAAGGCGTCAAGGCCGGGCTGGGGAACGGGGCTGCTGTATAAACTCTGGCCGTTTTAAGCGGTTTTAGGAGCAAGACAAATGTTAAATATGAAGTCGCTAGTATTATTTTGTGCGCTATTGGCATCCACCGTGTCTGCGGACCGCATCAAGGATCTTACAGATGTCGCCGGCGTTCGCACCAACCAGCTGGTTGGGTTTGGACTAGTCGTCGGTTTGGCGGGCACTGGTGACGGCAAGGATCTTCCTCTTTCCGCTCAGAGCTTAAAAACCATGCTGTCTGGATTGGGTGTTAGCGTCGATGGCCCAGTCAGTGATTTTGATCTTGGCGATGCGTTAGCCTCTCTCGCCGCGCAGAATGCGCAAAAAGAGATGAAATTGGAAAACGTAGCCGCAGTGATGGTCACGGCAGAGATGCCGGCGTTTGTTAAGCCCGGTCAGCGTATCGATATTAATGTTTCAGCCATTGGTGTCGCTGAAAGTCTCCGCGGCGGTAACTTGGTTATGACCCAGTTGCGCGGTGTCGATGGCAAGACCTATGCCTTAGCCCAGGGCGCCATGACTGTCACCGGCATCTCGGAGAACGTGGCGGGTACCAGTATGCAGATTGGTGTGCCCACCTCAGGGCGTATCCCCAATGGCGCAACCATCGAGCGCCTCGTGGAGACACCTTTTGATACCACTGAGTACATTGTTCTAAACGTTAAAAATAATGATTTCTCAACGGCCAACGCCATCACCGAAGAGATCAACAAAACGTTTGGTAGTGGCGTAGCCAGTGCCTTGGATGGCGTATCTATCGCTGTTATGGCGCCGATTAATTCATCGCAGCGCGTCAGTTTTATGAGCATGATCGAGAACCTTGACGTGACGCCAGGCGAGCCACCTGCGCGCATTGTTGTTAACTCACGCACGGGCACGGCGGTTATCAATCGCAATGTACGCGTGGCCGCCGTTGCGGTCACCCACGGCACCATTTCCGTAAAAGTCTCAGCCAACAATGAAATTAGCCAGCCAAATGGTTTTAGCCGCGGAGTAACAGCGGGCGTGACCAACGGCGAAATCATCATCGACGAGTCGTCCAGCAACATGTTTTTCCAACCCGGCGTTGATCTTCGCGACATCGTAGACGCAGTCAACAAAGTGGGCGCGTCACCCTCGTCGCTGATCGCTATTTTAGAAGCGTTAAAAAGTGCAGGTGGCCTGCGCGCCGAGCTGGTGGTGATCTAAATGCAAGATATAACGCTCTCGGCAAAAAGCTATCTCGACTTTGCGGGTCTCGGCAATCTAAAAGCCAGAGCCAAAAGAGATGACGCAGACGCCGCTCAGGAAGTGGGTCAGCAGTTTGAAGCGATGTTTATTCAAATGATTTTCAAGTCTATGCGCGAAGCCAATGAACCCTTAAAGAGCGACTTGATGGGCTCGTCTAGCGTCGACACCTTTGAGCAGATGTATCACGAAGAGCTTTCGCAAGTGATGGCCAGCAGCGGAACGTTCGGCATGGGCAAATGGTTGAGCGAGCAGGTAAAAACCCAGAGTGCGGCGAGCAAAGCGATAGATGCCTACGCCACTGCGCCAGTCGCCATGCCCCTACAAAGCACAGAAAAAGCACCACCCAAGCCCCTTGATCGAGGCGATGCCACACGAGCTTTACCGCTCAGTCAGCACCGTTAATCGTCAGGGTTAGAGCAATTTTTATCAGTAATATTTTTTAAAGGAGGGGGCTATGGCAGATATTCTATCGATTGGCGCAGGCGCGACGCAACTATATCGCCAGGCGCTTTCTACCGTCAGCAACAACATTGCCAACCTCAATACTGTGGGTTATTCGCGTCAGGTGTCAGAGACATCTGAGAACAGCCCCAGTCAGCAGGGCACAGTGTTTATTGGCTCGGGTGCTCGATTAGACAATATCGAACGCGCCTACGATGAATTTGCCGAATCAAGTTTGCGCGACAGCAGCAGCCAATTGTCCACCCAACAGCCGCTGATTAATTACGCCAACCGTGTTGTCGATATTATGGCCTCGCAGAGTTCAGGCCTGTCCAGCGCACTTGACCAATTTTTTGCCGCCGCCAGCGCCTTGAGTGCTGACCCTGCGTCGATCAACCTGCGCAGCAGCTTTTTGCGCGATGCAGAGGGTATGGCATCACGCTTTCGCGAGTTATCAACGCAGCTGGGTGCCGTCGAAAATGAAACGCGAGAGAGCATCGAAACTCAAGTCGGCGCACTCAACAGCCTGACGCAGCAGCTGGCCTTTGTGAACAAAGAGCTCAACAAAAAACTGACCCTCGACAGCCAGCCGCCAGTGCTGCTCGACCAGCGCGATCGAATATTGCGCCAGATGTCAGAGATCACAAAAATTCACGTTGCGGAAAGCCCCTCAGGTCTGGTGACAGCGCGGCTAGGCGGCAGTGCGGGCAGTATTTTAGTGGAAGGTAAAGTCTCCTACGACCTAGGCGCAGTGTTTGACGACGTCAACCCCGGTCGAGTTGATTTAATTATTGAGCCCTATGGCGACAAACGCGTCGCCAGCACAGTTAACAGCGGCATGCTCAGCGGCATGCTCGGCGGACTGATTAACTTCCGCACGCAAACCTTAGCGCCCGCCATGGACAGTTTTGACCACTTGGCGCAAACACTGGTTGCCGAAGTGAACCAAATTCACAGTTCCGGTCTCGATGCGCGCGGTCAGCGCGGTACAGATTTATTCGCCATTGACCCTGTATTTCAAGTGACTGCACCCGCAGGGAATGCCAATGCCGACATCACTATCAGTGTCGTCAAGCCAGACGATTTCGCATACGCCTCTTTCAAAATGACATGGGTCAACGAGCAAAACAGCTGGCGCATTGAAGACACAGCAACAGGCGCAGTTACGCTTGCAGCGCCTAGCGCTCGCGGGTTTGAGTACGCAGGATTAAGCGTCACTGTCGCAACCCCTGTGGTTGACGGAGAGACGTTCTATATCGAACCGATTTCTCGTCCGGCAGGTGGCATGCGACTGCTGCAAAGCGACCCCTTTGCCATTGCCACCGCAGAGACCATGCGTGTAATGGGCAGCGCCAGCAATATTGGTGAAGCCAAGGTGACATTAACCTACGCGCCAGAGCCAGCCTTTGACGGCTTTGAATACGGCGCAAGCATCTTCGCCCTTGGTAACAACCCGAGCCAAGACGCTGCGCAGCTGGTTAAAGCCAGTGATCTCACTCCAGCATTTGTCATTCCAAAAGGGACCGACCAAGCGAATGTGATGCTCGATGTGCCCTACGACAGCAATCTCACCTTTCAGGTAATGACCAGCAACGGCGTGCATGTTTTAGGTCACACATTAAGCGCCAATGAACAAGTCCGAATGCTATCGGGTGACTCAGGGTTCAGTGCTGACAGCACCTACAGCGCTAACTACCTCAACGCCACCGGCTCATCGGCTTACCTCGACCTCGATTTAACCTACGGGTTTTTAGCGCGAGATGTTGAGCGCAAAGACTGGTTGGTCGATAGCAATGGCATTAGTAGTGAATATACCACCACAACATTAAATGCTGCGGCGACCTCGGGCGATGTTCGCCTACAGACCAATGACGCCGCCGTCGCCGTCGACCTTATCGCCGCGAATAGCCTGCAGTTGAATGGGGTTTCCCTCTCTGCGCTTTCTCTCGCCGCCGGCAGCACTAGTTCTGCTGCGCAGATGGCAACGTGGCTCAATAGCGCCGCAAACACCAATGTTACCGCCAGCGCGCAAACCATTATTGAAGTCGATGCAGAAAATATTGATTTCACCCAGCAAGTTAAAATTAATGGTGTGCTGATTGGTAATGGCGGTTTGCTCACATCCACCGCCGCGCTCGCAGAGGCCATCAACGCCAAGACCGCCCAGAGTAATGTCGTCGCCAAGGTGACCTACGACGGCAAGCTGCAGATTACCAACGCCGCCGGCTATGAAGGCGAAAATATTACCCTATCCAATCCCAATGGCAGCGCCGTCAAAAACGCCTTGGGTCAGATTAATAAAACCTATGTCGGGCAACTACAGTTAGAGGCAGCCGGTGAAATTCGGTTAACCTTTGGCGCCGCAGGCGTTCCGGCTGACTTAGCCACGCTGGGTCTGCGTACGGGCATTTATGTCAACCGCACGGGCATTTATGTCAACGGTCCTGTCACTGAAGAGCTTGCGGTATTTGTAACCGGTACTGGCAGTGCTGGCGTCGCCGCAGGGTTTGGCGCACCCAACAACGAGGCCGCCAAGCAGAGCCTTGAACAGCCTTTCACTATCCAGTTTTCCAGCGCGAATCAGTACAGCATTGTTGATGACGCCACTGGAACCGTGGTCGCCACGCGCAGCTACAGCGCCGGTGATGAGATAAAACACAAAGGCTTTGTTATTGCGTTTGATGGCAATCCCATTGCAGGCGATGTGTTTGCTGTCGATAGTAATAGTGACGGCATTGGCGACAACAGCAACATGCTAAAAATCGTTGCCCTGCAAGACAAAGAATTGATCGATGGCAGTCGCACCCTGAGTGAAGCCTACATAGGCCTAGTCAGTGTTGTCGGCAGCAAAGCGGCGCTGGCAACCATCTCCAGAGATGCCCTGCAGGTAGTCTACGATCAAGCCGTCGAGGCCAAAGATCAGATATCTGGCGTTAGTCTCGATGAAGAGGCCGCCCAGTTAATACGCTTTCAGCAGGCGTATCAGGCATCGGCACAGATTATTCAAGTAGCCTCAAAACTATTTGATTCGATATTAAGTATTCGTTAAGGAAGCGGCAGATGAAAGTTTCGACCAGTCAAATTTTTGAACGCGCCATGGCACAAATGTCAGCGCAACAGTCGAAAGTAGCGAACATGCAAACGCAGCTTGCCACTGGGAAACAAATAATTCGTCCCAGCGACAACCCCGATCAGGCTGGTTTGATTCAACGGCTCAGCACCGCGCTGAACCGACAAGACAGCTACGCCAGCAACCTCGGCGCCCTAACCAGTCGCTTAAAGGCCGAAGAATCGGCACTTATGACGACTGAAAATATTATGCAGCGCGTTCGCGAGCTAGCCGTTCAGGCCACTAACGACACACTCAGCACCTCTGACCGCAAAATTATCGCCACCGAAGTCAAAGCGCTGCGCAATGAACTGCTATCGCTGGCAAACACCCAAGACGTTGCTGGAAATTATGTTTTTGCCGGCTCAATGGCCCGGACAAAGCCCTTCGCTGCAAATGCTCAGGGCACACTCGTCTATCAGGGCGACAGCAATCGCATCATGGTCGACATCTCTGATCAGCGCCAGATGCAGCTCAATCGCCCAGGCAGCGAAGTGTATTCCAGTATTGTCCGTGAAACTGCAGGCGGCACCTCTGAACGCGTCGGCTTCTTTTCAGTGCTCGATGACTTTTCTGCGGCCCTCGATAACAACAACACCGCACAGATGCAGAGCAGCTTGGGTGAAATTAGTCAATTGACCCAGAACACCGCCATTGCCATTGCCGATGTCGGTAGTCGCATGGCCATGGCAGACTTCCAGACCGATGCGTTAAACGACGTCAAAGCGTTAAACGACGTCAAAGCGCGCTATCAGCAACTGCTGTCAAATGCAGAAGATTTGGATTACGCCAGCGCCATTACGCAGCTCACGTCGGAGATGATGTCGCTCGAAGCAGGGCAGAGTAGTTTTGCCAAAATTTCGCAGCTGAGTTTGTTTGATTACATCCGTTGATCCAAAACCGCAC
>Ga0208173_1000313_pt1 | contig 16408 bp, 27 predicted proteins | sample Colrivmet1555C02_FD_187669 | JGI IMG/M metagenome (GOLD analysis project Ga0208173, IMG submission 187669) | Estuarine microbial communities from the Columbia River estuary - metaG 1555C-02 (SPAdes) (version 2) | ecosystem: Environmental > Aquatic > Marine > Intertidal zone > Estuary | place...
GCTGCAGCAAAAGCCGCCGCCGATGCGGCAGCAAAAGCCGCCGCCGATGCCGCAGCAAGAGCAGCGGCAGGAGCAGCTAGTAATGCTGCCGGAAATGCTGCGAGTAATGCAGCTAGTGGAGCAGCATCAAACGCAGCAAGTTCAGCGGCTAGTGGGGCTGCGAGTTCTGCCGCAGCAAATGCCGCAACACCTCCACCTATAAACATTCCACCGCCACCTCCACCGGTAAATGTTGCACCACCACCGGCAGCACCACCACCAACGGCAGCAGCACCACCACCCGCAAGTAGTAGTTCATCTCCACCGCCTGCAAGTGGTAGTAGTTCATCATCCCCACCACCTGCTGAAGCAAAACCTGCGGAAGCAAAACCTGCGGAAGCAAAGCCGGCTGATAAACCCGCTGACAAACCGGCGGAACAAAAGCAAGAGGAAAAGAAAACTGAAGCTAAAACGGAAGAGAAGAAAGAGGAAACGAAAACCGAAGAAAAGAAATCAGAAGAAAAAAAGGAGGAAACTAAAAAAGAAGAAGAGAAGAAGGAGGAAACTAAAAAAGAAGAAGAGAAGAAAGAGGAAGAAAAGAAAAAGAAGGAAGAAGAAAAAAAGAAAAAGCAAGAAGTAACTAACCCATTACTATTAGCATCAGATATAGCAGGTGCTGAATCGGCAGATGGCAAATATTTACTATCAGTTTCATTAGGAGTTAGTAAATCATCATTAGCAGGTGATGTTAGTTATAGCGCAGGATTGGTAGTAAATAGTGATTTAAGTTCAATTGTAACAACAGGTGGAATTACTAAAATGGAAATGAAACCTGATGGTAATTTAAAAGCTATACACTCATACGGAACTGCATTCGCATATTTAGGAGGAAACTATATGAACTTAATGGGTTATACTTGGATTAAACCTACTCCAAAGAGAGGTACATATGGTTATAATGTGGGCTTAATCAATCTATTCCTTAAAAACGATGATGGCGGATTTACTTATAATATGGCATCATCCCTAATTGTGTTTTGGACTAAACCATATATAATGAATAAAAAATTAGTAGTATCACCACAGGTATTTACAACGTTTGCTCCATTAGCTTGGAATAGTGTAACTAAAGTTTCTACTGTAAATAGACATATGGGATTTTTAGTAGGTGCGGCATTTGATTACAAAATAAGCAAGAGATTTGGATTCAGTTTTAACTATAAAGTAAGTAGCAATACAGCATCGGGAACACCTTTCCTAAGCAACTTCTTAGTAGGAAGCAGAATGATGTTATAATTGTATTTTAATATACTTATACTAAATAATTAGATGAAAAAATTAGTACTATTAGTTATTGTATTTATAGCAATGTTGTTACCAACAGTTGCACAAGGCATTAGAATTAAAAATAATGTATTTGAAGTATTCTATTCTCAAGAGTTAGAACAACCTTTAATGATTAAATATCATTCAACCAACCGCCCAACAAAAGTAAACAGAGGTTCTATGGATTTTTATAAAGAACCTAATATAAAAACATCCGATGCGGATGATTACAAAACTAACATATATGATAAAGGACATGGTGCACCCGCTGCATCATTTTCTGATAATATGGAAAATCTAAAACAAACATTTTCATATTTGAATTGCCTTATGCAAGACCAATACCTTAATAGAGGAGAGTGGAGATTATTAGAAGAGCAAGAGAGAAAATGGGATGATACTGAAAACTTAACGGTAATTATCAAAACAATATTTGATAAAAATCCAAAGAGAGTACCAACTGGAGCAGCTGTTCCATCGGTATTGCAAAAACATATTTATTTTGAAAAGCAAAAGGTATGGAAATGCTATGTATTCTTAAATGAAAAACCTAAATATAAGTGGGATGAATTAGAAATGGTTTGCCCACCATCTGACCACCAATAAAATAAAAATTAAAGTAGTGTTTGTACCAAATCATCTGCATCTATTAGTAAAGGGTTATATGAGCAACCCACCAAAAGAAGAAGCTCGTTTGAATGAATTTTTTAAAAGTTTAGTAAATAAAGTTAGAATGGTAGTAGTTGCCGGCCCCACATCGGTGTATGTGAATGAGGAAGGTAATGAAGGAATAACGGGAACAGTAACATTGGCAACATCGCATTCATCGATACACGTTTGGGATGCACAAAGCCCATCAATGTTTCAGTTTGATTTATATAGTTGTTCGTGTTTTACGGCAGATGAAGTATTAGAAGAATTAGATAGTTGGTTTCAGTTGGAATCAGCTAATTGGATTATGTTAGATAGAAATGGTGAAGGTTTCGTTTCAGCAGGTGCCGGAAAATGGGAAGGGGCTGGGGTAACGAAGTCGTAAACCCAAAAATTTTGATAGTTATGCAAGAAGGAGATATTTGCCCCAAATGCGCTTCCGTAATAGGAGCCGATGGGATGTGTTGGCAATGTATTTTAGAACGAAACCAATAGGATAGTATGAGACCAATCAAGTTTGTAAGTAAAGAAGAAGAGTTTCGATTAATTGATGTATTGGGGGATGAGTTATTAGAAGCCGGATGGAATTCTTTCAATTCTACAATTGTAACGGTATCTACGGATTATTCAGCTATCGTTGGCCAAATCCTAAGACATCACCTTTCATACGATGGTGAGATATGTGATGGATTCGGAATAGATGTGCCATACCCTGATGAGGAATGGGATGATAATTATCTATTTGAAATGAGAACTGCCTTTCAAACCCATAAACACACACTTAGGTATAAAACCCCTATATTGGTGGAAGCTGGGGTAATAAGGGGAGGAAACTATACATACGTTATTGATTGGATGAGAAAATACTTAGGATACGACCAAAAGATAATTACCCTCGCTCTATATGAGAACTTAGGAAGTAAGTTCAAATCTGATTTTGTAGGTAACTACTATGATGATACAATCCAAGACCTTACTTTTTGGTGGGAAAGGGATAATAACCATTGGAAATAGGGTATCTCGCTAACCCATTGATTCTTAACGCATTATAACTCATTGATAACCAATGGGTTATTTTTTTGCCCCATATTAGTGTTTTTTCTATATGTAACTCGTTGATGCTCTATAAAATATTTTTGAATTTTACAACTTTTTTTTATAAAAGACTTGTGCAATCCAATCTTTTTGCGTATCTTTACTAAGTAAATGAGAGACATTAATAATCTAAATCAATCAAAAATGAGTAAAAGTTACATTAGTTCAGAAGAAATCTTAAAAGAAGTTTCCGAAATCGGTAATTTTAAAGGGTATATCGATGGTATGAGTGGTACGTTAGAATGGTGGGATAAGGAAAACGATATTACGATATTAGCTACCCCAAATTGGGAAACTGATGGTGAAGTACCTTTCGATGTAGATAGAGGTGATGGGATGGAAATATGGAATGTGTGTACTATTAAAATGATAGATGGTACTAAAGGTGAACAATTCACTCACTATCTTAATGTGTTAATGATGATTATGAATCATTACAAAAATATCAACGATAACAAATAATTTAACCTTAAAATATAAAACTATGAGTTTACCATTTAATCTTAATTCAGTATTAGCAACCGCTTCGTTAATCGAAGGGTTTGATGTAGTTAGAAACGCTTTCCCTGTTGAGGGACGTTTTACTAAAAGAGTTATCACTTATTCAGATGCCGTATATGAGGCGTTGAATGATGTAGCCGATGATTATTCAGATTGGCCGGAAGACCAGGGATTTGGTTCATCCGATATGACTTACGTTCGTAAATCATTCGTTGATTCAATGATTGATATGGCTAACCTTAGAGGTTACTATATGACCGATTTTAAACCCTACTTAAAAGTGGTTGAATATTCGGAAATTGAGAAGGAAAACTATGACCTTCGTAGAGAGCAGGGATTGTAATTCCTAACGTGTTGATAATCAATGAAAAATATTTCACTTTTCCAAATAAAAAGTGTTAAAATATTTGGCAATATCGACCAAAATGCGTACCTTTATTATATAAGAGTGAGAGAGACATTCATTAAAACTTAAAACTTAAAACATATGAAAATTAGAGAATTTTATTTAGAGGCTTACCCAACCGATGAATTGGGATTAGAACTTAACGAAACCCCAACGTTTCCGGGTTTGTTAAATCAACTGATTGTTGATGGTGATATCTACCAATACATTGGTGTTAGTGATAGTTTAGTTAGAGAACGATTGTTTGAAAAACTGGCAGAAACCCTAAATGTGGGTTATGATTATATTTACAATTTATGGTTAAACTAAACATATGAGTAAATTACCTAAACATCGTATTTTAATGATGGAATCATTAGAATTGTTATTCAGCGGTAAGAAAGCTGAATTTAAAAAGAAACTTACAAAGGCTAAAGCCGAAACCAACAAATTTTATTCAATCAAATCTAAAACCAAATAATTATGGCTACTTCAAATTTCCACAATGTAAATGCTACTAACATATTCGCCGTTCAATTAGAAGATGAATGGGCGTATGATGATTTAGTTTCTAACTTAGAATCAGAATTCAGTAAATATTCCGACTATTATGATGATGGTAAAAGTGACCCAAACGAATTGAGTTCGTTTCCATCTAAATCATTAGGTTCATTCAGTAATATGGTAACTATCGAAGATGATACGGTTGAAATATATCTTACACCTGTTATTCGTAGTGGTTACTATGAAGGGTGTAACTTAGATTGGCATATTCGTTACTATGTTAATGGTAGTGAAGATGATACCTACTCGGATGATGCCAGAGTAAGTACAATCGCTAATGATTATATAGAGTTCATCGAAGATATCTTTGAGCAATATTCACAACCATTAGGAGTTACTGCCAGATTCAGTAACGGAGAAACTATTTATCACGCAATAAAATAATAAAAATATGAATTTAAGTATTAGAGAATTAAACGAATTAATTTATTCGTTAGGTATTACCGCTCATCACGGTATGTTTTGTCAAAAAGATTTAAATAAATCTTTATTGGATAAGTTATATGATGAATTAAGTCGTAAGATTTTAGCAGAAGTTATTGAAGAAGTTGATGCTAATTTTCTTGCTGAGCAATACGATATAGAACGTGATATTCTTAAAGATAGTAATTCACATATCGTAAGTAATGAAGAAGCTGATGAGGACTTTCTTTCTACATTAGAGCAAGATGAGCAAAGGTATGAAGATGCTGGATATAAACCTAAAGGCGTTACACAATCCATCTTAGATTATGTAGAATTTAAGGGTGAAGCCACTTATACCGAAATGCAGAATTTTTATAGAATCACATTTGGTTCAAATAGTTTTTCACATATACTAATAAGTTTGGTTGTACCTTATAAGAATCGAACTACTCGCCGTTATTTGTATAAAACCGCAAGTGGTAAGTATGTGGTAAGGGTAGCGGGGTTACACAATTGGGTAGAAAAAGATTACTAAAATTTAATTTATGAAAGTAATAGAAATGATGCAATGTGTAAAATGTAATGGACATATGCCATTATTACGTTTTACTAAATATGGCTATCGTAGTTGTGTTAATTGTTCTACTACACAAAAAGTAGGAGGAGTTCCAATTACGAATCATAAAACGGGTAACGAAATTCAGATAATGCCGATGGAAGATGCCCAACGATTATATAAATTATCCCAAAGACAGGGATATGGTGTATGTAAAGGAATGAAGCACAATTAAATTAAAAATAAGTTATGATATTAGAATCAAATTTACCACCCGTATCGTTTCAATCAGTAGTTGATGGTCAATGGTATATTGTTACTACTGGAAGAGCTGGAAAATGGACAAAAGTAAATAGAAAATATAGTTGGGATGAAATCGCCGCTATGTGGATACCAATTGTTTTCAAATCCACAAATCCACAAATTACTAAACCATTGAATATATCTAAACGAATTTATAAAGTGAAAGGTAGTAAGGATAATATATACGATGTTAATTATGATAGTGGTAGGTGGAGCTGTACTTGTCCGGCATATAGTTGGAGTAGAGGTAGTGAATGTAAACATATAAAATCGATTAGAATTAAGTAGGTTATAACCCGTTGAATATCAATGAGTTATAACCTATTAGTTTTCAACAGGTTATGTATATAAACCGCTATAATATATCGGGTGGATTTGGGACCTGATTGGGGTATTTGAGAGGGAATTTGGGGTGCTTCTGTACGTTTTAGACCCCCCTATATCTAAATGTACTATAAAAATATTTTCAATTTTCCAAAAAATAATTGATAATAAATTTGGCAATACCGACTATATTTCGTATATTTACTAAGTAAATGAGAGACATTATTAATCAAATCAAATAAGTTATGAGAAGTACAAATCAAAAAGCCATCGATTATTTAGAGGCTAACCCAATCGTTAAGAATTTTGTTAAAGAAGTAAATGAGACTCGTAAAGAGTATTACGAAAAAGCTGATATGCCAAACCAATACAAAGAAGTAATTATTGAGGTTGGTAATAAGTTTATCAGAATTTGGCATGGTACTTCTTGTTGGGGATTCATTAGTAGAGTTGATGATGTATTAAAAGGTGCACCGATTAAGAAAGGTGACTTGTTAAAAGCAGCAACTTGGAAAGCTCCGGCTAAGCACGCTAGAGGAAACATTATCGATGGAACTGCTCGTTATGGAGTATATGGTCCTGAATATCTTTAATCTTTAAAATATAAAACAATGATAAAATCTAAAAAACAAACAGGTATTGAAATTGACCTTACAGGTCCAGATGGTAACGCATTTTTCCTATTAGGAACTGCCGGTAGATTAGCTAAACAATTGGGTTTAGATGGTAAAGAAATTCAGGCTGAAATGATGAAAGGCAACTACGAACATTTAGTAGGTGTATTTGATAAACATTTTGGTAGTTTTGTAACCTTATATAGATAACATTATGAAAAATAACTATGTTGAATTGCCCGAATCATTTTACAAAGGTTTAATTTGTAAAATACACGTTTCTCTTAATGGTAAAAAAGCCACTAAGGAATTAAAAGTATGTGCAGTTAAAGCCCGTTCAATTACTTTTATAGAAGTTGATAAGGTTAATCGCCAAAACATTTTTCGAAAAGTTGATAGAAAAGATATCGTAGGATTTTCACCTACGGCTATTTGTGAAATCACTGTTAGAGATGGTATCTTACCCGTAAAGTGGGAAAGTAGATGGGATGATATTGGACAACCATCCAATTCAGTACAAAGTTATGGTAGGTTTGCTCAAGCAGCTAAACCATTTAGTAATCACTCCAAAGGATGGGCAGCAACAATAAAACGCCCTATGGGTTCATCAATTGATGCTCTAGCAGCTAATCCACCTTGGAAAAAATCAACTACCAATTCACCCGCTGGATTTCCGATGGTATAAAAAATAATCGATATTTCCAAAAATAATTGATAATAAATTTGGCAATACCAACTATTATTCGTATATTGTATAAACAATGAGAGAGTTATTAATCCTTAAAAAATAGAGTTATGAAAACCAAAATGAAATTTAATTACGCTGGGATGATATGTGAAGTACCATCCGAATGTTTAATCACTAAAAGCCATTGGAATGAGCCATTGGAAACTCCTTTCATCCGTATAGGACGTAAAGAAGTTGCTTCGATTTGTAAGCAATTTGTTAAGAAAAACTTCCCTAACATATTAGTGTGGGCTAGTTCACAAACCTTCGCTAATGGTAATTCGGTTTCAATTGATGTGTGTAACGCCGATGGCACTGACTTAGATAGAGATAGTGTTGAATGGAAAAAAATCAGTTCGTTTGTTACTTCACTTAGTGGTGGTCGTTACAATGGTATGGAAGATATCTACGAATATGGTCCGGGTAATGTAACTGAAAATGGTACTAAGATAGAATCTTACGCTAAGTATGTTAGTTGTAACCCAACTGCTCCACATGGAACTTGGCCATCAGCAATCAGAACTCTTAGAGGGTTAATCGCTGGTGAGTATGTGTTTGGTGTGTTATCGTTGGAAAAAGCAATTGAGAAAGCCAAAACGTATGGTTATTCCGATTCCAATATTGAAAAAGCAATTGCTTGTTTATAATTGTTAAACCTTAAAATATAAAAATATGAAACATAGAGCAAAGTACGAAAAATTGTTAAAGAATTCTAACGGTCAATATCGTTATCAATTCAATTGGGTAAGTGGTGGGTTCAATGATATTTGGGCTAAAAACCTTAAAGAGTTCAAATCAGAACTTAAACGTCAATTTGGTAATTCCAATTTAGATGTGGCTTACAATACACTTCACAAAGCAACCGAAAGTGGTGCTAGAAGTTGGGATAAGGCGGGTGATATGTTATGTTGGTAATTAATTTAAAACTTAAAATTTAAAAGATATGGATATTAGAGAGCAATGTTATGAAAGAGCAACTAAGTTTGCTATTGAATGGGGAGTTACAAATGTAAGTGAGCACATTTTCGATATTATGGTTTCTATTATGTGTACACGTGATAAGAGTTCTTACGCAGGTGGTGGTTTCGTTGAAGCCGTAGTTGCTAACGACTTATATCTGGCACTTAGTAGAGCAGATACCGATTGTAGAAACAACATTTTCTTATTGGCAATGTGTAATAAGAATTGTTATTTAAATGAATATTAAAAATTAATTATATAAACTTTAAAACTTAAAATTATGGGATTAGACATGTATTTAGACAAACGTAGTTACGTTAGACAATGGGAACACATTGATGCTGATAAGCAATACAATGTAGAAGTTACGAGAGGTGGAGAGCCTACGAATATTAACCCTAAAAAGGTTAAGTATATTATTGAAGAAGCTGGGTATTGGAGAAAGCAAAATCAAATCCATCGTTGGTTCGTTGAGAATGTACAAAGGGGTGCAGATGATTGTGGTGATTACTATGTGAGTAAATCGCAATTAGAAACTTTATTGGATTTGTGCCAGAAAGTTAAGGCTGATAATTCATTAGCAGATACATTATTGCCTGGCGCTAGTGGGTTCTTCTTTGGTGGAACTGAATACGATGAATGGTACTTTAGTGGTATTGATAATACAATCGATATCTTAAAAGAAGCATTGGAAGATGAGAATGGTGATTATTATTATTCATCTTCTTGGTAAGATAATTTAAATAAAGCTTTGATATATCAGGTATATTATGTATATTTGTTGTCAATAAAAATGTAATGAGTTATGAGTGAGAAAAATATAAAAACTATCTTTTGTGATATCGACGGGACTCTTTTGAGACAAGTGGATTTCAATGAACTAAATGAGTATGACTTTGAAGTTCTACCAGGCGCTTTAGAGAAATTTAGAGAGTGGATTGCAGCCGGTCATCATATTGTAATCACTACTGCAAGACCTGAATCTTTAAGAGGAATGACTATTAGACAATTAGGAAAAGCAGGATTTCAATGCCATCAAATGGTAATGGGTATTGGTAGAGAAGAACGTATTCTAATCAACAACAACTCATCAAAGGATGAAGCACGCAATAGAGCATTATCGGTATCGGTTAAAAGAGATGCCGGATTTAATGATTCTAATTGGGAAGAAGTAGGATTATAAAAATATTTGGTAAATCCAAATATTATTTGTATATTTGTTTTATTATTAACCGATATCAACTAAAAACCCAAAAATTTAAAATTAGAGGTTAAGCTGGTATCAAAATTAAAATTTATGACTAATTTAGACGAGTTCGTATTATGCGAACAAGCCGATTCATTTTTCGGCAAAACAAAAAAGGCTATGGCCTATGACGGGAACATCAGTATTGATTATCTGACTTCCCCAACAAAGTTTACACTCGAAACTGGTGCGAGAGAGTACCAAAGAGAGAAGGTAGCATCACTAGCTTGGAAACAGGCAATCATTAAGACAATTATTGGTAATGGGTTTAGGAGAATTCCACAAATTCATATCAGAGTAATCAAAGCTGGGAAATCATTCAGATTTGAACTTATTGATGGACAGCAACGTGTTAGTGCGCCTATCAGTTTTATAAATGGCGAGTTTTCACTACCAAATACTGGCGATTTTAACTTTGGTAATGGTATTGATTTGAGAGGGTATTCTTTTCAACGTATAAAGCAAGACTTTCCAGCTATTCATATGAAAATTTTGGAAACACGGATTTCTTGTCTTTGGTATGAGAATTTAACAGATGAACAAACGGCTGATTTGTTTATTAATGTATTGAATAATACAAATGCGATGAAGCCACAGGAAATTCGTAATGCAGTTCGTGGTGAATTATCCGCTTGGATTCGTAATACTGCCCGTTTTGATGATGTTGATTTGTTTGAGAGAATTAAATCTTCTAAATCTAATAAAGTAGTACTCAAACATTTTTCAGAAGGGTTTACATTAAAGCAAAGAATGGAAGTTGATGAGTGGCTATCGGAGTTAATCTATCTCCAAAACAATGGGTATCGTAAAGGAATTACCCAAAAGATACATACGGATTGGATTGAGTATGTACAGGCTGCAGGAAATAAGTTATCAACCGAAGCTCAATTTGAAGAATTTAGAGAAATTGTAATTGAACCACTTATGAAATTTGCTACGGATACAATTAAATCTGTACCAAATGATTTCAAATATAAGTTAGTACCTATGTTTTCTCAAATACTAATTTTATATGGTTATGAATTGAAAAACAAATATGGTTCTTTAGATGTACCAACATATGTTTCAAAGTTTTTTGAAGTATATGATAAGTGGAGTAATACTATCAAAAAGCCATATATGAAGGAGAAAATGTGGGGTACTGATAATGAGCAGATGGAGCCATTCAATAAACTATTTGGTGGCAAGAATGCAAAAGCAATTGGTACTATAACCTATGTATTGGATAAAGAGGTAAAATTGGATAAAGATTCTTTTGGAATAGTTGAATTGGATAGTAGAGACTTCTCAAAAGCTCAGATTATTCAGAAATGGGAAGAGCAAGGTAGAAAATGTTATTATACCAATACAGCACTTGATATTAAAAATATAGCAGGTGACCATAAAATACCGAGAAGCTGGGGTATTAAAAAAGGTGGTGTAACCGAATACCATAATTTGGTAATTACATCTAAAACACTTAATAACAAAAAGCTAAATATGGGAAGCAAAGATTTTCAAAAGTTAGTTACAAAAGAAGCAGTAGCTTAATTAAAGTGAAAGGGGAGCAGAAATGTTCCCCCTTTTAACTGCTAATAATATTATCTTATATTTATATTAAACTTTCAAACTAATGATAACATTAAAATCTATTATAGCTGAATCCAAAGTGAAATCAGTTTTACCAATAAAAGAAGCATCTTATTCGGATACTTATTTTGATACTTTTACGGATGCAGCAGAATTTGCTAGAAAGACCGCTGAAAAGAAAGGATTTGAAATTGATACAAATGATTGGCATAGTCAAGTTACAATGGGTGGAAAATACAGCCGTGCAAGACCTTCGGTTGGCAAAACAACAACATTTACAGTAAATTTGCTAAAAAATAATAAACCAACAAAAAAGTATTTACACTTTCAAGTCTATGGAATGCAATCTGGTAAATTTGAATTAAATAACTATATAGGAAGCTAATGAAACTAAAAGAACTCCTAAAGAAGCAACCTATTAAAGAAGCAACAATGCATAATATGACTAGAGAAAAATCATTAGATAATCTTAAAGATGTGATTTTGAATGTTAAGTCATATAGTAGAGAAGCAGTTAAACATATTGAAGCAGCTATTAAGCTTATAGAAAAATTTGACGTAAGATGATAAAGTTAAAAGATATCGTGTATAAGGAAAATAAAGAAATGAATGAGAAGTTTTCAGTACAAGGTATGCGTGCTAGAGAAATAATATCTACTATATTAACAAAGACTGATTTTGCAGCAGGAGATGTTGATTCTCAAAAGAAACATAAAAGAATGATAGATGATTTGGTAAACATTATTAATAACTTTTATGACAAATACGATATAGATAAAAAAATTACATTATGATAAAGTTAAAAGATATGATTAAAGAATCGACTCAATCTGATAAATTGGCATCTGAAATAAATAGAGCAATATCCAGAATAGATGATTCGATGTCATATGTTGATTTTGCTCATGCGGTAGGAAAAGTATTGAAGGATGAATATGGTTCTCACAACTATGAATCATTTATTAAAGAATTAAGAAAAAAAATATAATGATACGATTAGCAGATTTATTGAATGAAGGTGTATATGATCCAGGTATTCTGAAATGTATATTTATGGCAGGTGGCCCTGGTAGTGGTAAATCTAAGGTAACCGAAGAAATATTTAATTTGGGTAATGGATTGAGTAGTGTAAATGCTGCCGGATTAAAGATTGTAAATTCAGATACCGCATTTGAAGTTCAATTAAAAAAGAATGGTATTGATGGTAAAGAATTAGCTAGAATAGAAAAAGAAGAGCCTGCACTTTGGAAACAAATAACAGAAGACCCAAATGGTGTTAGAGAATTATCTAAGAAAACTACGGCTAAAATAAAAGGATTTTACGAAGCCGGTAGATTGGGAATGATTATAGATGGTACGGGAGATGATGTAGCTAAAATTCAAAGACAAAAGCGAGAAGCTGAAGCATTGGGGTATGATACATTTATGATATTCGTAAACACTTCATTGGAAGTTGCTCAATATAGAAACTCTATGAGAGATAGTAGACGTTTGCCAGATAATTTATTAATACCAAGTTGGAAAGAATGCCAAAATAATTTAGGTAAATTCCAAACAATGTTTTCATCAGCTAATTTTCGTATTGTAGATAATAGTAAGAATGGAAATAATGTATCGAGTGATTGTAAAAAGCATGTTGATATGTTTATACACTCTGGTATCAATAACCCAATTGGTAAAAAGTGGGTAACCACACAATTAATGTTGAAAAACGCAAATATTATAAAATAAATAAACTATATGAACGAAAAATTGATTTTAATGCTAAAAACCTCAGCTGAAGCTGATAGAGCTAAAGCTCTTCTAACGTTAGAACTATTAGGAACAAAAGCAGTTGGTATAGGCGACCACTCTACAAAAGATTTCTACAGTAATGCAGAGGATGCTCTTCATATGTTGATAGATGCAGATGATAGATTGGAAGCAATTGAAAAGTATTTCTCTAAGTAAATATGGGGGTGCCTGGTTTTGACAGGTACGATGAGTTGGTAAGTTGCAAGCAGGGTTAGATGGAAATCCTTAAATACCTATCGAACAATAAACGACGTAGAATTATCTACAATGACCTTCGAAGATGTAATGTCTTTCGTAGGTGCTGATTACGCTGTAGCAGCCTAATTACTCCCGCACACATCGTGGGACTTAAAATAGAATGTGTACCAAGGTGGAAAAGTGATTGAACCCAAAATCGAATCACCTATTGTTTATCGGTTGCCGATGGAGAAGAACCAACCGAATATTTTGTTAGTTAAGAAAAACTAACTAAGCTTGTGAATGATGTTTATTGAATCCGTATTTGGACGAGGGTTCGACTCCCTCCACCTCCACATAAAAAAGTAAAATATATTTTGCATTTCGGATTTTTTTCCGTATATTTGTATATATATAAATACTAACATAAGTTCTTTAAAATTATATTGCGGGTTAGAGCAGAGGTAGCTCGGAAGGCTCATAACCTTTAGGTCGTGGGTTCGAATCCCTCACCCGCTACTAAAAAAATATTACGAATAATTAGGAAATGTGAAAATGTTTTCGTATATTTGTTCTAACAAAATGAGATGGTGGTTGAAGCCAATAGTAATAAAACCGACTATGTGTTAAAGCCGGAAACTACTAAATCATTTTAAAATAAATAAAAAAAAAGATTTGGCAATATGAAAAAATTGTTGTATCTTTATTTAAATAAGAAAAGTTCTTTAAAATACTGAAAAGATTACACATAGTAGACTAGTTCTACATAGTGTACGAACGGCCGCTTATGGTCGTTAAATAAACTACGAAAGTAGGATAAAGTGAATCATTTGGTTAAATGGTTTGCGGCTTCTCCCCCGTAAGGGAGGTGAGCTTGAGTAAGCAAGTGGGATATCATTTTGACTTTGTAGGTGGGGGTAACACTATCATCGAAGAGCCGGAATGACTGGGGTATAGTAGATACTTCAGTTGAGGTGGGAACACCAATAAAAATAACCCATAGGATTATTGTAAGACATAAGGACTTAATCTCTCCTTACTATTGCGTGATTCAATATTAGAGTGGTCTTAAAACCAAGCCATCCGAAAGGACGTAAGGTAAGACTGTGTACGCGTGGTGGCGTTACTATCCTTTTATAAGATGTACCAACATCTATAATCGAAGATGACTCAAAATATGGTGATAGGGATATCACATCGGGTAGTTAAGTATTCTGTTGTTCAAAAGATAACGGAGCTTGAGGCAAACCACTACCTGAATCCATCTACAAACCAAAACTCATTTTTACTTCGGTGTAAAAACTTAAAATAAAAATAAGCATGAGTGTTTGCCAGTTTCAGATGAAAGGTGTGTACATAGTAGGGAGTTGTTCCCTGCCACGATACCTCCGCAAGAGGTCTGTGATTCTATTGAAAGGTTTCTAATTCCGCAAGAACTAATCAGGCTGCGAGGCTTGAAGAAAATAAGTAAGTAGAGAGTAGTTTGAAACTCTATGAGTGGTTGGCATTACTAACCCACATTGAATCGGTACTTCTCAAAAGGAGGTGGAAACGGAAGGAAACAATAATCTTTCTAAAGCTGGTTCGCTGAAAGGAGTATTCTCATCCTTTTTATATAAGCGGTGTTAGTGTAACAGTAGCACACCCAACGTCCAGTTGGGAGGAGGGGGGCAGCACCTTTTACCGCTCTAAGTAATTTAATGAGGCTAGTATTAACCGGAGCATGACTTGACGTGGCGTATTTTGAAATTAAATTACTATATTTTAAATATTAGATATATATTAACAATGAAAACATCTTTAACACATACAATTTGTAACCAACCGAATCTAATTTGGGAGGGCAGACGTGCGTTGTTAGAGGATACGGATGTAGGATAAAATGTAAATAACATTTAGATTATATAAACCCTCTAACCAAAAGTTAGGGGGTTTTTTGTTTTGGGGAATTAGCTCAGCGGTAGAGCTCTTGACTGTTAATCAAGTGGCCGGTGGTTCGAATCCATCATTCCCCTCATAGGTTCTTTGATATGCGAATATCGTATAATGGTCATTACTCCTTCCTTCCAAGTAGGAGATGTAGGTTCGATTCCTACTATTCGCTCATAAATTGCCCGATGGTGTATCGGTAGCACAACTCCCTTTGACGGAGTTAGGGTTGGTTCGAATCCAGCTCGGGTAACAATATAGGGTAATGGGCCAATGGCTAGGCCGCTTGCTTTGGGAGCAAGACATCGTGGAGGTTCGAGTCCTCTCTACCCTACCAAAAAAATTGACGTTTTTTATAAAACTTTTATATTTATATGTATCAAAGTATGATATAATAATGTATAAAAGTATGAAAAACGAAATAATAAAATTAAGAAATGAAGGAAAGAGTTATGGTGAAATAAATACTATAACTGGTTTAAGTAAAGCAACTATAAGTTACCATTGTAAAAGAAATGGATTGGATGGTAGAATAGATGGAAAAGGTTTAAAAAACAAAAATATAGATGAAATAAAAGAGTATTATAAAACACATACTCTGAATGAAACTACAAAAATGTTTAACATTGGTGAAAGTTCTATAAAAAAAATAGTAGATACTAAAACTAGAAAATTGACAGATGATGAAAGAAGAGAATATAATTATCTTCATGTAAAAGATTTTAGAAAAAGAAATAAAGAAAAAGCAATTGAATATAAAGGTGGTAAATGTGAAAAATGTGGATATGATAAATGTAATTCAGCATTAGAGTTTCATCATTTAGACCCAACAAAAAAAGATTTTAGTCCATCGGCAAATATGAATATGGCATGGAATAAAATACAAAATGAAATTGATAAATGTATATTAGTATGTGCCAATTGCCACAGAGAAATACATGAAAAATTAAATTGGCAAGTATCCACCCAATCTGATACATTGGAGTAAGGTAATTGGTTGAAAATATGGGTTCGAATCCCCTCTTGCCAACAATACGAATCAACCGGGTGGCTGAAACCTAACTAGTAGTGGAGAATACCCACAACCCGGTCAATGTTCGTATTATTTATGTCTTTGGTGCAATGGTAGCATAACGGTCTCCAAAACCGCAGATAGAGGTTCGAATCCTTTAAGACGTGCCAATTAAATGTAAAACTATGAAACAAACATTTGACAAGCATTAGGTAAACAAACCTAATGTAAAATGAAAGAAGAAAGAGTAAAACAAATGAATCAAACTTATTGTTATTGTTTCATTTGTAA
>Ga0208173_1000389_pt1 | contig 14005 bp, 9 predicted proteins | sample Colrivmet1555C02_FD_187669 | JGI IMG/M metagenome (GOLD analysis project Ga0208173, IMG submission 187669) | Estuarine microbial communities from the Columbia River estuary - metaG 1555C-02 (SPAdes) (version 2) | ecosystem: Environmental > Aquatic > Marine > Intertidal zone > Estuary | place...
TAAAATACCGCCTGCAGAGAAAGCAATAGCGGCAATTAATAAAGCAATTAATGATATAGCACCCATAGTATTTTTGGTATAAAAATGATGCTGTAAAAGTAGCATTAAAAAGGCTAATAATTCCCTAGGTAATCCACATCTAATTCACGGATTAGGCCATTTTATGGAAGGAATAGCCGAGGTTGAATCGTTCTGCTGCTTTGTTTAAACAAACGAGAGAAAAATCATTAAAATTTATAGCTAAAACTGGTCCCAAAAATGGCAGGATCTCCCAAATGAACGGCCCCAAAATCATAGCCATAAGAAATGTATTTTGTACCCGCTAGGTTTTTAGCCCAGAAGCTTAAAGCTGTCTTCTTGTATTCCATTCCCAATTTTGCATTTAATAAATGGTAAGGCGATTGCTGAATGCTATTGGCTAAATCAAAATAAGTGGTTCCTATATATTTCCATTCTCCTCTTAACAATATTTGTAATTCGCTAGAAACAGGGTAGCTGTATTGGGCTGCTAATAACGAAGTGCTAGAGGGCGTGAAAATTGGACGCTTGCCTGCTAAATTTACACTTGCTCCTTGTGAAGCAATTTCTAATTTATCATAACTCGCAGAGGTAGTTCCAAAAGCGTATTGTAATAATACTCCTTTAGTGGGAATGAACATTAATTCTGCTTCTAGGCCCTTGCTACTTAATTGCCCTGTATTTTTTGTAATGGTAATGGCGTCTGGTAAAATTAAACTAGGCACTTGCGCGTCCGTTACTTTTGTATAAAATAAAGCAATATTTAAAATTAATTTATTATTCAACCAATTATTTTTAATACCTGTTTCAAAGTTATTACTGTATTCAGGTAAATAGCCTACAAGTGGCGGCTGTGAAGGATCTGAGGAGAGTGGAGATAAGCCACCCGCTCTAAATCCTTTGCTATAAGAACCATACCATAAACTATTATTATTTACTTGATAGTCCAAAGAAAGTTTTGGTGAGAGTGCATTAAAATTGGTGCGTCCTAAAGTATCTGAGGTGGTAGTATATAATTCAGGACTAGGGTCACGCTGGTATTCGCCCAATATTGATTGAGTTTGATTTTCATAATCATTTCTTAACCCGAAACTCATATTTAATTTATCGCTTAAAGCATAAGTAGCTTGACCATATATAGCAAAACCTTTTTTGAGAGTGGTACTTGTATTAATGATGCTAAATAAAGAATCTCCTATCATCATTAAGTTGGCATCTATTCCAAAACGTGTCGCTTGTTTCACTGGCGCGTCTTGATAAAATAAGAAGGCACCGGCAGTCCATTTCAATTTACTATTACTTGAAGGAGCGCTAGTGAATTTAAAATCCTGGGTGAGTACTTTATTATTGTTCCACTTACTACCATAATTATTGATGACTGAAATGGCATCAATGGGAGAGAAATCGCCATCAATTGGGTTGGTGTAATAGCGGTAGTTTTGTTGATAAGCAGTTTGGCTACTAAAATTAAAGCCACTACCAGTATAGCGAATAGTCAAGCTCGAATTAGAGGTCTTGTCCTTCATGGTAGTTATGCTGTTTTGATTTAAACGGTAAGGGTTATTAAGCGCTTCCTCTGTTCCAAAAACCAAAGGGAAGGGTCCTTGATTCTCATTGGCAAGGTGTTTGAAATTTAAATTTATATCCCAACAACTACTAACTATATATTTTAAAAAATAGTTGCCAGACAATCCGTTTTGATTATCATAACTGCTTTGCGTAAACTCATTGGTATAATAGCCATCTCTTTTATTGGATAAGATAGAAGCGCCAAAAAATAATTTATCTTTTATAAGCGGTGTTTTAAAGCCTGCTGTAATTCTTTGTTGATTGTAATTGCCTACACTAATATCTGCAAATCCGCTACTTGCATTATTAGGTTGTTTAGTAATAATATTTATAACGCCACCCATTGCATTTCTTCCATATAAGGTTCCTTGTGGTCCGCGCAATACTTCAATTCTTTCAACATCGAATAAAGTGGGTATATAAGTGTCTAAACTAAATTGATTCACACCGTCAATATAGGTAGCCACCGTAGGGTCGTAAGAACTAGTGGCAATGCCCCTTACAGAGTTTACATCTCTATTATCTCCAGGGTCGGCGCTGTATAAATTGGGAATGATGCCCGTAATTTCTTTGGTATTCCATAATCCAAAAGCATTAATCTGTTTTGCATTTAAGGCTGTAATACTTGCAGGAATTTTTTGTAATAATTCTTCTTTTTTTTCTGCAGTCACTACTACTTCATCTAATTGATTCGTTGAGGCAATTAGTATGAATTTTATAGCAGTACTTTTAGAATTGTTTATTGCGTTAATATTAATTTCTTTTGAAATTTCAGCATAACCCAATGACTTTATGGAAAGAGTATACTTGCCATTTTTTAATTCATCGAAACTAAAGTACCCCTTTTGGTTACTAATAGTTTGCATGCTATTATTTAAAATACTTATAGTAGCACCATCAATTGGATTTCCTTTTTCATTTTGAACAACACCAGTGATGCTTTGAGCATTCGTGTTAATGGCTATAAAAATTCCAAGAAGGGTTATTGTTATATTTTTAAGGGAGAAAGACAAGGCTTAATTTTTTAGGATGCAAATATAGGCCTTAAACCAACCCATTATGCCTTATTCTATGATTGAATTTATTATAAAGTATGCCTTAAGAAATGTATAACAATGATCAAATTAAAAATTTATACAATAACTAGTAATGCTTGCGGTTCAACGCTAATAGCTAAATCATCCATATCTGTTTCTAGAGATTCTCCGTCAATATGTAAAGGCCTTCCTTTTTTGTATTGAATGGAAATGTGCTTTATGGAATGTATGCTTACTTTTTTTGATGCGTGGATGGTTTTATTAAATAATCTTATGGCAAGTAAACCCGCTTTTAAAATAGAGTGCGGCTGAATATGGACTATTTCAAGTTGCGCATCTTGTAAATCTGAATAAGGAGAAATGTAGGCATTGCTTCCAAATTGATTGGCATTGGCAATAGTGAGCGAAAAAACTTTTTCTATCGGCCCTCCGTTAATACTTATTTCGATGGGCTTGTAATTGAATAATGTATAAAGAGTAGATTTTACATAATTCATAAAACCTCTGTTGCTGCCTTTAGCAAAGCGGCTTGCTACAGCTGCATCAAAGCCAATACCTGTTGTACAAAAAAACATTCTGTCATTAATAATGCCCACATCAATGGCAACTTCTTTCCCAGTCAAGGCTCTAGCAAGTGCTTTATCAAATTGAAGAGGTAATTGTAAATGTCTTGCCAATCCATTGCCTGAACCCATGGGAATAATGCCTAATGGAATAGTAGTTTCGGTTAATGCAGAAGCTACTTCATTAATAGTACCATCTCCGCCAATAGCAATAATTTTTGTTGCTTTTTGTTCAATAGCTTTTTTGGCAAATTCATTTGCTTCTAATGGTTTAGTGGTTTCCCAAATAACCGTATTGGGAATCGCATCTAAGCTGGCTAGCCATTGCTTTTTTTGCGCTTGATTTTGAATGCCTGCATTCGGATTATAGATAAAATGAATCATGAACGGCAAAATTATTTAATATCTATCATATTTGAAATATTATTACTTAGATCTTCCTCTTATTTTAATCAAAAAACGGTATATTAGACTGTGAAAAAACTCATTGCCATATTTTGTTTTGCCGCCTTGTTATTATCAACAAGTAGCTTGAGCTATTTTTATTGGCTTCAGGAAAAGCTACATGAGCAAGAGCGCTTTGCAAGTATTGATGCAGGCGAAATTCTTGAAAAAGAAAATGAAAGTAATAATCATAGTAGCGATCAAATCACCATCACAGTAAAAGATAAATCCATTTTGCCCGAAGGTTATCAGTGGGAGGAGAAGGGCCGTGAATTTAGTTACAAGGGTATGTTTTATGATATTGTTTCCATTGAACAAACAAATGAAGGTTGGGTGATTAAAGCAGCATCCGATGAAGAAGAAGCAGCCATTGTTGCCAATCAACAAAAAGTACATCATTTAAATAAAGAAGCAGAATCTAAATCCACTTCTTCCAAAATTAAATTGAATCTTAGCCTTGCTGTATATGAATGTCCTTCATTCAATACCCAAAGTTTATTCAACTATACTTTACTGAAAAAGAAGTATTCAATATTTGCTACGCCAATTTTAAGTAGCTATTCAGGAGAATTTTCGCATCCGCCAGAAACTGTCTAATACATAAGACAGGGCTATCAAATCATTATTTGATAGTATTCATTTTCATTTTTTAAAATTTGACATGCGTTTAATATTAAGCGTACTGTTATTTTTTGGGATGAGTCTGGAACTTTTGGCGCAATCTGATACTTCAAGTAAACGATTACAAGATGTAGTCATTTACGCTAATAAGTTTCCAACGCTTTCAAAAAATATCGTACAAAGGGTGGTTGCCTTAACCGATAAAGCCTTGATTCAACAACAAGCGAATACAGCAGATATCTTAACTGCTTCTGGTCAGGTATTTGTGCAAAAAAGCCAAGCAGGCGGCGGAAGCCCCGTGGTGAGAGGCTTTGAAGCGAGTAGAGTACTCTTAATGGTGGATGGTGTACGTATGAACAGTGCTATTTTTAGAGCTGGGCATTTGCAAAATATTATTACAGTAGATAATATGATACTGGACAGAGTAGAAATCATTTATGGGCCAAGTTCTACTTTATATGGTAGTGATGCATTGGGTGGTGTAGTGAATTTATTTACCAAGCAGCCACAGTTGTTTAAATCAAATATTACATCAAAAAAAGCAGCTTGGAATGTGGATGGCAATTTAGTGTATCGATACGGCAATGGACAAAATGAACAACGTCAACATATTGATATTAATATTGCCAATAATAAATGGGCATATCTAACCTCATTTACCAATAGCAGTTTTGGAGATTTGCGACAAGGGAATAAAAGATCATCAACCTACCCAGATTTTGGTAAAAGATTTTTTTATGTAGCAAGAGAAAACAACATAGATGTTGTTAAAGACAATAGTGCATCAGTGAACATTCAAAAATTAAGTGGTTACAATCAAACCGATTTATTGCAAAAACTAATGTATCAACCAAATGAAAACACTACTCATATATTGAATGTGCAAATCTCTAATTCTTCTAATATTAATAGGTATGATCGTTTAACTGAAACGAGTAAAGGATTGCCTGTGTACTCAGAATGGTATTATGGTCCACAAGTGCGCAATATGATTGGTTATAAATTAACTAAATCAAATTTGAATGGTTATTTTCAAAAATTAACTACGAATGTCAATTACCAGCACTTGGAAGAAAGCAGAATGAGTAGAAGATTCAAGTCCAATGATAAAGAATATAGATTTGAAGCAGTGGATATGGTTGGTTTGAATATGGATTTACTACACCAAGGAAAGTCTAGTGCATTAAATATTGGAGTTGAGTCTTATTACAATAATGTAGGCTCTACTGCGTATAGTAATAATATTGCTACAAATGTTCGCAGCTCTATTGCCACTAGGTATAGTGATGGTCCTACCAATATGGCCAATTACGCATTGTATGCACAACATACCCAATTTTTGAAAGGTAATTGGGTGTTGAATACTGGCTTGCGTTTGAACAGTGTACAACTGAATGCCAATTTTAAAGACACAGCACTTATGCATTTTCCATTCACAGATGCCAATCAAGATAATACTGCCATCACGGGTAATATTGGTATGGCCTACAATGGAGCAGATGGATTAAGAGTTTCATTTGGTGCAAGCAGTGGATTTAGGGCACCCAATGTGGATGATTTAACCAAAGTATTTGATACAAGAACGGGTTATGTAGTAGTACCCAATAAAGATTTAAAACCTGAGTATACTTACAATACCGAATTGAATGTATCTAAAACAACTTCAACTTATAGCATTGGTGCTTCACTATTTTATACCTGGTTTAAAAATGCATTGGTGGTAGATAAGTTCAAATGGAATAATGCAAGTTCTATTCTATACCAAGGTATCATGAGTGATGTGTATGCCACACAAAATAAAGCCAAGGCTATTGTATATGGTTTTAATGTCAATGGGTCTGCTAATTTAACACCTAATACAATTTTAGCAGCTACCTATACTTATACCAAAGGGAACTATACTAATCAAAAGCCTATTGGCTTGAATACAGCATTGCCGCTGGACCATATTCCGCCAAGCTATGGTAGGATTGGATTGAAGCAAGAATTAAAAAAGTTTTCTGCAGAAATTTTTACTGTATTTAATGGCTGGAAGCGTATCGAAGATTATAATTTAAATGGAGAAGACAATGAAATTTATGCCACTAAGGAAGGTATGCCTGCATGGCAAATTTGGAATATCAACACCAGCTATCAGCCAACAAAGAAATTAAATTTAAGTTTTCAAATTGAAAATATAGCAGACCTTAATTACAGGTATTTTGCAAGTGGAATCTCTGCTCTAGGTAGAAACTATGTAGTACAAGCGAGGTATAGTTTTTAAATTTTATCTTTTTAGCGTATCAGTGCTCCAACATTGCTAGAGAATATTTTAACGGCAATGGCTAAAAGAATGACACCAAAAAATTTACGAACGGCTAGTAAGCCTCCAGGGCCTAGTAAACGTTCAATAAAATTGAGCGATTTTAAAACTGCGTATACAATGACTAGGTTTATAAGAATACCTAGTGCAATATAAAGTTCATCATAGTTGGCTTTTAAAGACATAATAGTGGTAAGTGTTCCACTACCTGCAATAATGGGAAAGGCAATAGGCACCACAGCACCAGATTGCGCATTTTTATCGCCTTTAAAAATCTCATGGCCCAAGACCATTTCAAGTCCTAATAGAAAAATGACAATAGAACCACCCACCGCAAATGATTTAACATCTAATCCCAATAATTGCAAGAAGGGTTTTCCTAAAAATAAAAATAATATCATAAGTGCCCCTGAAATAAGGGTTACTTTAAGCGATTTTATGGCCCCTGATTTTTCTTTCATAGCAATTAATAGTGGAATAGAGCCCACTATATCTATAACGGCAAACAAAGTAAAAATAACGGTTAGTAATTGGTCAAATTGAAATACCATAAAAAAAGCTTTGTATGAAGATACAAAGCTTTTTTAGATTTACTCAACCATTAAAATGAGTAGGACGATTATTGTTATATTGTTAACACTAAAATTCTAATTCAAACGTATTCCAAATTGAAACATTCTGCCAATGGCATTGTACCCATTGATTTCATTAAAATTGTCGTTTAGGAGGTTTTGTCCATTTGCAAACACTGTAATGCGGTTGCTCCATTTGTATTGTATGCTTGCATTTAAAAGAGTATAGTATCCCAAGGTAACATCTGGTTTAGCATAGCCACCTACATCCTTTCTTTCACTAATGAATCTTCCAGTTAAACTTGCATTCCATTTGCTATTAATGATATAATTCCATTGTGCGTTTAAACTGTGTCTAGGACGCTTTAATAAATAGTTGTAAGTAATGGTATCCGTTGTGGTGATTCTATTTTGATTGGTTTCTTGTCCATTCATTAATGTATAGTTCAATGAAATTTGGTGCTGCTCGGTGATGGGATGTTGAATTTCAATTTCTAATCCATTTACTTTTTGTTGGATAAAATTGAAAAAATTATAATCTATATAATTATAGTCAATGCCATTTTTGATATTTCTGTTGTAGTAAACTGCTCTTGCAAATACTTGTCCTTTTCTAAATGAAATACCCAGCTCGGTATTGAAAGAGGTTTCTGCTTTTAATTGGTCGTTGTAACTTAATTGATAAAGCGATGGTGCTTTAAATCCAGTGGACACGCTTGCTATCAATCTTACCTGATCACTCAATGCATAAGAAGGATTTATTGTAAATGTTTGGTTATTGCCAAAACGATTGTGATTATTGTATCTAGCCCCTAATTCAAGCAACCATTTTTTTGCATTGTCATTCATTAAGACAGAGGTATACAAGGCATTCTGAAATTGGAAAGTGTCTTTAAATACATCATTGTAAGGGCCATATTGGCTAATGGATTCGTAGGTTTGATTGTAAGAGCCGTATCTAAAGTCTGTTCCAATAATCCATTGCATATTTTTATGAAGAGGCGTTGATAAAAAGGCATCTACAAAATGTGTTGTACCTGCGTATTGATTGTTTTCGTAAATCGTATACTTTTTATCTGCACTGTCATTTAAATAGGTCCTGTCTTGAGTGGTGTATTGATACTGTAATTGAAAACTTGTTTTTGACTTTTTATATTTCAACACTAGGCCACTCATGGTAGTTGCGTTTTTGAACTCATTGTCTTTTTCATCCATAAAGCCACCATAATCTATGGCAGATGTATAGGCCGTCTTTCTGCTTGACAATTGTATATTCCAAAGCGTGTCAATTTGGTATTTTGCTTTTACAAAAAAGCTATTGTTTTGATAGCCATCCTTGTCAAAATTGGCTTTGTTGGTGATATCCTTGGCCGAAGAAAATCCGTCTGCATTTTGATTTTCAAATCCAATGGTATAGTTTAATTTATTGATGCTACTATTAAACTGCAAATTGCCTTGCTTAGTACCATAGCTACCATAGCTTAATGCGCCGGTCACAAAGGGTGCGCCTTTTGATTTTGTTATAATATTGATGACACCACCAATTGCGTCGGATCCATAAAGGGTGCTTTGCGCACCTTTTAGAATTTCAATGCGTTCCACTTGATTCAGTGGTACTAAGTTTAAATCAAATTCATTGCTAATCATAGATGGGTCACCTACCGGGGCGCCGTCTAATAAAATCAAGGTTCTTCCGGAAGCTGCGCCGCGCATATAAACACTGGGAACGGTTCCTAAATTACTTAAACTACCTGGCAAGCTTAATCCTGCTTGCTCATTCAAAACCTGTGCAATGGTTCTGCCAGCATTTTGTTGAATTTGAGCAGCAGTAATAACAGTGATGACTTTGCTTGTTCCACTTTGTTTCTGCTCAATTTTATTGGCAGTGACAATGACATCCTCCAGCTGATTGGGGGTTGAACTTTTTTGAAGACTGTCTTTTTGCCCAAAGAGGAGGGTGGCGGTGATTAGACACACCGAGAGCGTGATTAATTTTTTGCTCATTGTTTTGTTTTTTTTGAGTTAACAATGAGCTTCCTGGAGAAAGAGAACCATAATTGATTAAGGAGTCGTCAGAGATAGTCGTAAGAGATTAGCATCTTAAAAATAAATGCATACCATCTTTATATCTTCGGGCCTTAATTTTTTTATAATCCCTGCTTTTTACCCGAAAGCTGTTGATTTTTTAAACTAGGCAGGTCTTCTGGCTTGTTCTTCTAGGATGCGTCCTTCCCAAATTGCTTCAGTGGACTTTTTGCATCAATTGCTTTGCAGCAACGAACTCACAGCTACGGGAATAGCCCCCGATTTTAACGGGATTCCCTTTTAATCATTTGCATGAACCTAATTCTGAAACAAATTTAGTATTTATATATCCCTCACTATTTTTAATTACTAACGGGTTGTTGAAAACTAGGTCATTTTTATTATATTTATAATTCATTGACTAGATATGAAGCAAAAGCAAGGCATTAATTTTTTTAGCCTTACCATGATTGTGGTGAGTTTGGTCATTGGCATGGGTATTTTTAAAACCCCTGCCACCATTGCAGCAAAATCGGGAACGCCCCTAATTTTTTTTAGTGCTTGGTTTATTGGAGGTGTAATTGCTTTATTTGGAGCCCTTACTTATGCAGAAATTGGACAAAGACTTCCAGTGATGGGTGGCTATTATAAAGTATTTGCGCATTGCTATCATCCGGGTGTTGGTTTTACTATTAACGTTTTAATTTTAATTAGTAATGCAGCATCACTAGCGGTGGTGGCTTTAATTGGTGCCGACTATGTAAGTGATTTATTATTTGGGAGGCCATCTGGTACTTTATTTAATATTATAGTAGCCTCTGCTTCTGTGGGGCTTTTTTATATTGTTAATTTACTTGGATTAAAGACAAGTAGTCGCACGCAGAATATTTTAATGGTGGTAAAAATTTCTTTAATTGTACTTTTAATTTCTTCATTGTTTAAAGGTGTCACTGTTCCTCCACATGGTATTAACGAAGGAAAAATTTATACTTATGATGGAACCAACGGGGCTTTATTATTACTAGTAAGTTTAGTCTCTGTATTTTTTACTTACGGTGGGTATCAACAAACTATCAATTTTGGATCGGAAGTAAAATCGGCCAAGACCATGCAAAGAGGTATTGTAGTAGGCATACTAGTAGTACTATTTTTATATTTAGCCATTAACTACACTTATATTAAAGTCATTGGATTTGATCAAATGAAAAATGCCAATGCCATTGGTTCTTTATTATTTGAAGCCTGGTTTGGAAAATTCGGGGCCAAGGTTTTTGATTTTGCCATGGTCTTAAGTGTACTTGCCTATGTGAATGTAATATTAATGAGTAACCCTCGTGTGATGTTTGCAATGAGTGAGGATAAAGTACTACCTGCCATTTTTCAAAAGAAACATCCAAAAACAGATGCTTTAGTACCTGGCTTAACTGTATTTGCTATTACTACTATACTAGTTACATTTTTTGGTAAAGGGGTAGACGATGTACTAAGCTTTAGTATCTTTTTAGATTGTATGGGTATGAGTACTTCTGCTGCTACCTTATTAATATTAAGAAGAAAAAAACAAGGCGATGCTACCGTTACGGGGGCTTTAAAAAGATGGACACCTATTTTTTGTGTGGTTTTTGTACTATCCTATGCTTTGGTGGCTTGCGCGGTGGTCATTGATAAGCCTTATTCTGCATTAACAGCCGTTATTTTATTATGTATTGTCCTAGTATTATATAGAATATTTTATTATAAGCCTTCTACATATTAGAAGGGTGAATTTCTGCCGCTCAAACCCCATTTTAGAGCCATCTTCCCTTAATTTATGCTTAAAAAAGCTAATTTCTAGCCTTTCATCGTTACTAAATGCTGTTCAGCGCTTGCCTTTTCCGTCTGTCTAAAAATTACTCAACTAGCCCTTTATGTAGTATTTTTGTATTGTAAAAAGAGTTCTAACAACACATTACATGAAATACATAATAACAATAAGCTTATTTTTCTCTTCCATTAGTTTGATGGCACAAGAACCTGCACAGTGGGATTTAAGATCTTGTGTGCAGTATGCCATTCAACATAATATCTCCGTGCAGCAAGCAGATGTGCAGTCAAGACTAGCAAAACTTCAAGCAGAATTAGCCAAGTCCAATAGACTACCCACCATTAATGGTTCTTCAGGTATGGGATTAAGATTAGGCCGTTCTATTGACCCAACCACCAATGATTTCACTAACACTCAATTTTTGTTCAACAATTTTGGAGTGAATGGAGGCATGCAATTATTTAATGCAGGCAGGTTGAGAAATAATGCTGAAGCAAGTAGTTTAAGTTGGTATGCAAGTGAAACAGATAGACTAACCATTGCCAATGATATCTCATTGAACGTGGCTACTTTCTATTTACAAATATTATCAGCTATTGAGCAAACTGAAATTGCAAAAATTCAAATACAACAAACAAAGGAACAATTAGCGGCTACTAGTAAGAGAGTAGAAGTGGGCTTATTGCCTGAGTTAAATTTATTGGAGTTAGAAACACAATTGGCCAACGATAGTAGTAGTTATATCACTGCTATTTCTAATGTGCAACAAGGTAAATTAAATTTAATGGCCTTATTGAACTTAGATGCCTCTAAGAATTTTGATATTGTAGCGCAGCCAGTAGATCAAATTAAATTACAATCTTTTGCCGATTTGCAACCCGATTATGTATTTAATTATGCCTCTCAAAATTTACCGAATGTAAAAGCGGCTTCATTAAGAGTGAAGGCAGCGCAAAAAAATACTTTAGTGGCCAAGGCAAGTTTTTATCCTACCGTAAGTTTTGGTTATAATTTAACTTCTAACTTTTCTAATCAGTTTAATTATATTAGTGGTTTTCAGATGAGTGGATTTAGCACGCCTACTGCTGCATCCCCTTTTGTAAGCGTCAACAACGCTAAGTATTATGTTCAATCACCTATTTTTACCCCTGTTACTTCAACACGTAACTGGAGCTCTGTATGGAATGGATGGAACACACAAGTAGGTAATAACTTTGGTCAAAGTTTAGGCTTGCAAATGTCTATTCCTATTTTCAATGGCAATCAAGCTAAAATTGCTTACAAGCAATCTAAATTGAATTTGCAAAGTGTAACCTTGCAAGAAGAGAATACGCAAAGAAAACTAAAACAAGATATTTACGCAGCCTATACCAATGCAGTGGTTGCGTTTAATAAATTAAATGCCACTCAAAAAGCATTGAACGCAGCTGAAAAAACCTATCAATTTGCTAGTAAAAGATATGAATTAGGTTTACTAGGTACCATAGAATTATTAAACAATCAAAATAATTACCTAAAAGCAAAAGTGAATTTTAAGACTACTCAATACGAGTATGTATTTAGAATTAAATTACTTGAGTTTTATAAAGGAGAGGCATTAACATTATAAGAAAAAATATAAGCAGTAAAAAATAAATACAATGAATAAGAAAGTAATTTGGATAAGCGTTGCAGTAGTAGCCGTAATAGCGCTTTTGATAGGACTTAAAAAAGCAGGCGTTATTGGCAAGGTAGACGGCACTGAAGTAACTACTGAAAAAGTACAATTAAGAACTATTACCGAGTCGGTGAATGCAAGTGGTAAAGTATATCCTGAAGTAGAAGTGAAAGTGAGTCCAGATATCTCTGGTGAGATTGTAAACTTATATGTTGAAGAAGGAGACAAAGTTACCAAAGGACAAATACTTGCAAAAATTTATGCCGATATTTATTCTTCTCAAAGAGATCAAGTAACAGCTAGTGTAAACCAAGTAAAGGCACAATACGAGAACGTGAAAGCGGCATTAAGTGGTTTAAAAACAGCTTACGACAATAGTAAGGCCACCAACGAGCGTTATAAAAAATTATTTGCCGATAAAATTGTTTCAAGATCTGAATACGAGCAAACAGAACAAGCATTTCGTTCAGCAGAGTCTTCTTATAATTCAGCTAAAGAATCAATTAAAAGCGGAGAAGCCCAAATTCAAGGTGTAAGAGCGCAATTAGCTAGAGCTGAAAAAGATTTAGCCCGTACTATTATTACTTGTCCAATGGATGGTATTATTAGTTTAATGAATGTTAAAAAAGGAGAGCGTGTGGTAGGTACTGCTCAAATGACGGGTACAGAAATGATGCGTGTAGCCGATATGAAAAGTATTGAAGTAAGAGTAGATGTAGGAGAGAATGATATTACAAAAGTTAAATTAGGCGATACTGCTTTAGTAGAAGTAGATGCATATAATAATAGAAAGTTCAAAGGCATTGTATATAAAATTGCCAACCCTATTACTTCTACTGCGAATACTTCTGCTTCTTCTGCAGAAGTAGCTAATTATAAAGTGCATATTAGACTACTCACAGAAAGCTATACCGACTTGGTAAAAGACAATAATATTTTTCCTTTCAGACCAGGTATGACAGCAAGTGCTGATATTCAAACAAAATCAAAAGTAAATGTAGTAACGGTTCCACTCAATGCAGTAACTACAAGAGATAAAGATGGCGAAGGTAAGGATACGAAAGTAGGCGCTGTTAAATCAGACGACAAAGCACCTGATAATGCTTCAAAAGAGGAAGAATTATCTGAGGTGGTGTTTGTCTTAGGCAAAGACAATAAAGTGAAAATGGTAAAAGTGAAAACAGATATACAAGACCTTAATTTTATTGAAATCATTGGTTTAAAAGTGGGAGATGAAGTGATTACAGGGCCTTATAGCACTGTAAGCAAGACCTTAAAAGAAGGAACACTTGTTAAAGTAGTGACCAAGGAGAAGCTTTTTGAAGAGAAGAAGTAAGAAGCGAATAAGCTTTAGATAAATACTTTAAAAAGGGGTGCATTTCAAAAATGCACC
>Ga0208173_1000443_pt1 | contig 12906 bp, 14 predicted proteins | sample Colrivmet1555C02_FD_187669 | JGI IMG/M metagenome (GOLD analysis project Ga0208173, IMG submission 187669) | Estuarine microbial communities from the Columbia River estuary - metaG 1555C-02 (SPAdes) (version 2) | ecosystem: Environmental > Aquatic > Marine > Intertidal zone > Estuary | place...
AAACCCCTAAAGAGGTCATAAACGCTAGCGGGCGTGGATAATTCGCATTCTTTATGGTTCGAATAGCTCGGCCGACATGCCCCTAACCCGATTTGACCGGTCTGAGCCTGCTATGTATAGTTACGCTCCTTGCTGGGAACGGACGATTTAGGCCGGACAGTAGGCACAGATGCCCAAGAAATTGAGCGTCAGCCAGATCTAGTACTACATGAAGGTGCGGTTTGACCGCGCCTGCGTGCATGCACTAAGTTTGGCGATCTGCCCTGAAAATCAGGAGAAATCCTGAAAAGCAGTGCGCATCCGTACCTTGAGAACTCAACAGCGTGCCATAAGTCAATGCCAATAGTGGCTTACTTAGTCATGCTTTCAATAGCGAAAAATCATTGTTTATCAATGCTTTTTGATTAAATAACAACCACGGCAAATATATAAATACCTCAATGAGGTATAGCCATAAAAAGCTATACCCGTTGATTTCCTTTGGTATATAAATGACAAATTAAACGACAGTTTGTTTGTCTGATCGCCAAGATGAAAACTTTCTATGGAGAGTTTGATCCTGGCTCAGGACGAACGCTGGCGGCGTGCTTAACACATGCAAGTCGAGCGATGAAACACCTTCGGGTGTGAATTAGCGGCGAACGGGTGAGGAACACGTGAGAAATCTGCCTTCAACACTGGGATAACTCCGGGAAACCGGGGCTAATACCGGATATGAAATCTGCGGGCATCCGCGGATTTGGAAAGTTTTTCGGTTGAAGATGATCTCGCGGCCTATCAGCTTGTTGGTGAGGTAATGGCTCACCAAGGCGACGACGGGTAGCCGGCCTGAGAGGGCGACCGGCCACACTGGGACTGAGACACGGCCCAGACTCCTACGGGAGGCAGCAGTGGGGAATATTGGGCAATGGAGGAAACTCTGACCCAGCGACGCCGCGTGCGGGATGAAGGCCTTCGGGTTGTAAACCGCTTTCAGCAAGGAAGAAGCGAAAGTGACGGTACTTGCAGAAGAAGCACCGGCTAACTATGTGCCAGCAGCCGCGGTAATACATAGGGTGCAAGCGTTGTCCGGAATTATTGGGCGTAAAGAGCTCGTAGGTGGTTCGTCACGTCGGATGTGAAAATCTGGGGCTTAACCCCAGACCTGCATTCGATACGGGCGAGCTAGAGTGTGGTAGGGGAGACTGGAATTCCTGGTGTAGCGGTGGAATGCGCAGATATCAGGAGGAACACCAATGGCGAAGGCAGGTCTCTGGGCCATTACTGACACTGAGGAGCGAAAGCGTGGGGAGCGAACAGGATTAGATACCCTGGTAGTCCACGCCGTAAACGGTGGGCACTAGTTGTGGGAACCTTCCACGGTTTCTGCGACGCAGCTAACGCATTAAGTGCCCCGCCTGGGGAGTACGATCGCAAGATTAAAACTCAAAGGAATTGACGGGGCCCCGCACAAGCAGCGGAGCATGCGGCTTAATTCGACGCAACGCGAAGAACCTTACCAAGGCTTGACATATAGGGAAAAGTGGCAGAGATGTCATGTCCGCAAGGGCTCTATACAGGTGGTGCATGGTTGTCGTCAGCTCGTGTCGTGAGATGTTGGGTTAAGTCCCGCAACGAGCGCAACCCTCGTTCTGTGTTGCCAGCATTTAGTTGGGGACTCACAGGAGACTGCCGGGGTTAACTCGGAGGAAGGTGGGGATGACGTCAAATCATCATGCCCCTTATGTCTTGGGCTGCACGCATGCTACAATGGCTGGTACAAACGGCTGCGATACCGCAAGGTGGAGCGAATCCGATAAAGCCAGTCTCAGTTCGGATTGGGGTCTGCAACTCGACCCCATGAAGTCGGAGTTGCTAGTAATCGTAGATCAGCAACGCTACGGTGAATACGTTCCCGGGGCTTGTACACACCGCCCGTCACGTCACGAAAGTCGGTAACACCCGAAGTCAGTGGCCCAACCGTAAGGGGGGAGCTGCCGAAGGTGGGATCGGTGATTGGGACGAAGTCGTAACAAGGTAGCCGTACCGGAAGGTGCGGCTGGATCACCTCCTTTCTAAGGAGCAATCACATGCGCTGGACAAAGGTTTCAGCAATAAGCAGGTGAGCTCATAAGTGGAGCATTGACTTAGGTTTTTATATTTTTCATCCATTAGTACAAGTCGACTTTATTGTTGACAGTGGAAACTTGGCTCTGTTTAAGAAATCAACTCGGCACGTTGTTGGGTCCTGAGGGGACGGCTGTTAAAGCCAAACCTCTGGGCTTAATAAGGCGAAGAAACCATTCGATGTATCGAAAAGGTCTTCAAGGCTTTATTGAGTACCGCCCGTATTTTGAGAACTACACAGTGGACGCGAGCATCTTTGTGGTCAAATTATTAAGCGCACATGGCGGATGCCTTGGCATCAGAAGCCGATGAAGGACGTAGTAGGCTGCGATAAGCCTCGGGGAGCTGTCAAACGAGCTTTGATCCGAGGATTTCCGAATGGGGAAACCCAGCCAGAGTAATGTCTGGTTATTTCTGCCTGAATATATAGGGCAGATAAAGGGAACGTGGGGAAGTGAAACATCTCAGTACCCACAGGAAGAGAAAACAACCGTGATTCCGTTAGTAGTGGCGAGCGAACGCGGAAGAGGCCAAACCAATACTGTGCCAAGCCGGCAGGCGTTGCAGTATCGGGGTTGTGGGACCAGTTAGAACTGACTGCCGTTAGTTCAAAGAGTAAAAAATTAATTGCGTAAGTGAATGGCGTGGGAAAGCCAGGCACAGAGGGTGAGACCCCCGTAGCTGAAACGTGATTAACTCTTTATTGGTATCCCAAGTAATACCGGACTCGAGGAATCCGGTATGAATCTGGCGGGACCACCCGCTAAGCCTAAATACTCTCTGATGACCGATAGCGGACTAGTACCGTGAGGGAAAGGTGAAAAGAACCCCGAAAGGGGAGTGAAATAGAATCTGAAACCGTGTGCGTACAAGCCGTTGGAGCTACCTTGAGTAGTGACAGCGTGCCTTTTGAAGAATGAGTCTACGAGTTAGTGTCATGTAGCGAGGTTAACCCGTCGAGGGGAAGCCGTAGCGAAAGCGAGTCTGAATAGGGCGAATGAGTTGCATGATCTAGACCCGAAGCGAGGTGATCTACGCATGGCCAGGTTGAAGCGCGGGTAAGACCGCGTGGAGGACCGAACCCACTAATGTTGAAAAATTAGGGGATGAGCTGTGTGTAGGGGTGAAAGGCCAATCAAACTTCGTGATAGCTGGTTCTCTCCGAAATGCATTTAGGTGCAGCGTCACGTGTTTCTTACCGGAGGTAGAGCTACTGGATGGTCGAGGGGGCCTACAAGCTTACCAACATCAGCCAAACTCCGAATGCCGGTAAGTGAGAGCGTGGCAGTGAGACTGTGGGGGATAAGCTTCATAGTCGAGAGGGAAACAACCCAGAATAGCAACTAAGGTCCCAAAGCCTGTGCTAAGTGGAAAAGGATGTGGAGTCGCATAGACAACCAGGATGTTGGCTTAGAAGCAGCCACCATTAAAAGAGTGCGTAATAGCTCACTGGTCAAGTGATTCCGCGCCGACAATGTAACGGGGCTCAAGCACAGCACCGAAGTTCTATCATTCACACATTATCCCGGTCGCAAGATCCAGGAGTGTGGATGGGTAGGAGAGCGTTGTGTAGCTGGTGAAGCGGCGGGGGAACCCAGCCGTGGAAGCTACACAAGTGAGAATGTAGACATGAGTAGCGAGAGAAGTGTGAGAAACATTTCCGCCGAAAGACCAAGGGTTCCTGGGCCAGGCTAATCCGCCCAGGGTAAGTCGGGACCTAAGGCGAGGCCGTCAGGCGTAGTCGATGGACAACTGGTTGATATTCCAGTACCCGCTTTAATTCGCCCATAACGAATCCACTAATGCTAAGAGTCTGAATCTCATTCGGCGTAAGCCGCGTGGGTGGATGGCTCGAACCGGTGTGGTAGTAGTTAAGCAATGGTGTGACACAGGAAGGCAGTCCAACCCGGGCGATGGTTGTCCCGGGGTAAGGTGGTAGGGAGTGATGTAGGTAAATCCGCATCACATATATCCTGAGAGCTGATGCCGAGCCGTAAGGCGAAGTGGATGATCCTATGCTGTCAAGAAAAGCATCTAGCGAGAATTATTGCGGCCCGTACCCGAAACCGACACAGGTGGTCAGGTAGAGAATACCAAGGCGATCGAGAGAATCATGGATAAGGAACTCGGCAAAATGCCCCCGTAACTTCGGGAGAAGGGGGGCCCTTCGACGTGTAGGAATTTACTTCCGAAGCGTTGGAAGGCCGCAGAGACCAGGCTCAAGCGACTGTTTACCAAAAACACAGGTCCGTGCGAAGTAGCAATACGATGTATACGGACTGACGCCTGCCCGGTGCTGGAAGGTTAAGGGGACTGGTTAGCCGCAAGGCGAAGCTGAGAACTTAAGCCCCAGTAAACGGCGGTGGTAACTATAACCATCCTAAGGTAGCGAAATTCCTTGTCGGGTAAGTTCCGACCTGCACGAATGGCGTAACGACTTGAGCGCTGTCTCATCCGTGAACTCGGCGAAATTGCATTACGAGTAAAGATGCTCGTTACGCGCAGAAAGACGGAAAGACCCCGGGACCTTTACTATATCTTGATATTGGTGTTCGGAACGGTTTGTGTAGCATAGGTGGGAGACTTTGAAGCGGGCACGCCAGTGTTTGTGGAGTCATCGTTGAAATACCACTCTGATCGTTTTGAACTTCTAACCTCGGTCCGTAATCCGGATCAGGGACAGTGTCTGGTGGGTAGTTTGACTGGGGCGGTCGCCTCCTAAAAAGTAACGGAGGCGCTCAAAGGTTCCCTCAACCTGGTTGGTAATCAGGTGTCGAGTGTAAGTGCACAAGGGAGCTTAACTGTGAGACAGACATGTCGAGCAGGTGCGAAAGCAGGAACTAGTGATCCGGCGGTGGCTTGTGGAAGCGCCGTCGCTCAACGGATAAAAGGTACCCCGGGGATAACAGGCTGATCTTGCCCAAGAGTCCATATCGACGGCAAGGTTTGGCACCTCGATGTCGGCTCGTCTCATCCTGGGGCTGGAGTAGGTCCCAAGGGTTGGGCTGTTCGCCCATTAAAGAGGCACGCGAGCTGGGTTCAGAACGTCGTGAGACAGTTCGGTCCCTATCTTCTGTGCGCGCAGGAAACTTGAGAAGGCCTAACCCTAGTACGAGAGGACCGGGTTGGACGAACCTCTGGTGTGTCGGTTGTTCCGCCAGGAGCACCGCCGATTAGCTACGTTCGGAAGGGATAACCGCTGAAAGCATCTAAGCGGGAAGCTCGCTTCAAGATTAGGTTTCCCACCGGTTTACCGGGTAAGGCCCCCAGCTAGACGACTGGGTTGATAGGCCGGAAGTGGAAGAGGCGCAAGCCTTGGAGCTGACCGGTACTAATAGGCCGAGGATTTAACTACAAAGTTGCTACGCGTCCACTGTGTGGCTCTCGAGATACGGTCTCGAGATCCACGATCAAATGAAAAGGCTTTGACCCCTTTTCATTTTAGACCGAAAACTCAATAGCGTTTCGGCGACCATAGCGAGAGGGAAACACCCGGTCCCATTCCGAACCCGGAAGTTAAGCCTCTCAGCGTCGATGGTACTGCAAGGGTGACCTTGTGGGAGAGTAGAACGTCGCCGGACTTCTTTTATAAAAAGGGGCGCTTTAACGAGCGCCCCTTTTTTATTTCCCTATCATTTATTTATGCACTTTCGATTGGAGCAAAGAGATGGAAGATAAAAACAAGCGTCCATCACGTCCTGCTTCATCGCGCCCATCTGGGCCAAATAATGCACGCCGGCGTGAAGATTTGCCTGCTCGCGGCGGTTCATCTAATCGCGCTGGAGCTCCGCGCCAAACTCGTGGTGGATCAGATCCACGCGGTGCACGTCCAGCACCTGTTGATCGCGAGCAATCGCGTCTTCGCCCAAGAATTTTTGAACCAGATATTCCAGAAGAGATTACTGGTGAAGAGTTAGACAAGTCTTTGCGTGCAGAACTTCTTTCACTCTCTGCAGAAAATGCAAAAGTAGTCGCCAGACATTTAGCGTGTGTGAATTTATATGCAGAAGAAGATCCACAACGCGCTCATAAACACGGTGTTGCTGCTGCCCATCATGCTGGTCGCTTAGCCGTTGTTCGAGAATCTGCTGGATATGCTGCATATCGCGCAGGTCATTATGAAATTGCGCTAAAAGAACTACGTGCATCTCACCGCATCTCTGGTGATGTTTCAATGTGGCCGGTTATGGCAGATTGTGAACGTGGTCTTGGAAACCCTCTAAAAGCGCTGAATTTGGCTGGTTCTGATGAGGTTAAGCGATTAGCTAAACCAGAAGAAATTGAAATGCGCATTGTCGCATCCGGTGCTCGCCGAGATCTTGGTGAATTCGATGCAGCCGTTGTCACACTCACTTGCAAAGAACTTAATAATGAGCAGGAGGAGTGGGCAGTGAGATTGCGATATGCCTATGCCGATGCCCTAGAGGCTGCTGGACGCAAAGAAGAGTCACAAGAGTGGTTTGCAAAGTGCGCAGAGATTGATGCTGAAGAGGTTACTGATGCCTCTGAGCGTTGCCTGTAAATAATTATCCACATCAACTAAAGCCTGCCTGCCTTATCTGTCAGCTGTTCTGGTAATCATCAACCTTTCCATTCAAAGAAGAGATGAGTTGTGCCATGAGCGTTGTGAAAGCTAAGAAGAAGAGCGCAGTTGAAGAAGTAGAGCAAGAAGATTATTCACTCAACGATCTACTTTTGCGGGGCAGAGTTTCAGCGATAGCTATTGAGAAAGAACTGCCATCGGGGGATAAGCTCGTTGAGTTTCGCCTTATTGTTTCCAGAGAGCGCCGTGATGGCGTTGACACGTTGGATATTGGTGCATGGAGTGCAAAATCACGCCGACTAGCTATGACTCTAAAACCTGATGAATGGATCGAGGTTTCAGGTGCTATTCATAGGCGTTTTTGGCGCGGTGCAGGCGGACTTGCAAGCCGTTGGCAGGTTGAAGCCGTTGAGATTTCTCGAATTTAGATAGGCTTGGCGCTATGGCAAATGACATTTTTTCAACTCTGCGTACATATTTGGGCAAAGTAACTGATGGAGATAAGAACGCTTCAGAAGTTGCTTCAACTGTTAATCAGTGGCTGCGTGAAGGTGGCGAAGCGCTCAAAATCAAAATTGAAGATGAAGTAGAACGCTCAGTTTCAAAGATGGGCTTTGTGAAGCGCGGGGAGTTTGAAGCTTTGAAAGAGGAAGTTGCACGCTTGAAGATGAGTAAGCCCGCCAAGAAGGCTGCAGCACCTAAGAAAAAGAGTGTTAAAAAAGCTACACCTAAGAAAGCGAGCAAAAAATGACAACTGCCTCTGAGCACACACAGGGTGAGAATCTAGTTGAAGAGATTCGCAGTGAATTAGTTGAGATTGATTCAATGAGTGTTAACGATCATGGTGATCGTTATGAACAGTTGCATCAGAAATTATCAACTGCGCTTTCATCTATTGATGGGCTCTAAGTAGTACAAGTGAAAATCCGTCTTGATGCTGAGTTGGTGCGCCGGGAATTAGCCCGCTCGCGCGAACAGGCATCGGATTTAATTGAAGCGAGATCTGTTTTAGTTAATGGAATTCCAGCCACAAAGCCAGCAACGATGGTCGATGCTGAAACCTCCATTAAGTTGCATGGCAAGAGAGATGACTTTGTTTCCAGAGGTGGCCACAAGTTAGCTGGTGCACTTGGTGCATTTTCTGGCGTAGTAGTTGAGGGCAAGAGATGTCTAGATGCCGGTGCATCAACCGGGGGATTCACCGATGTCTTGCTGCGCCGGGGAGCTGAGAAAGTTGTTGCAGTAGATGTTGGTTATGGGCAGCTTGCCTGGGAGCTTCGCCAGGATCCACGTGTAGTCATTCATGATCGCACCAATATCCGCCATTTGACGGGTGAGATTATTGGCGATCCCATTGATTTAGTCGTTGCAGATCTTTCCTTTATCTCGCTCACCCTCGTTCTTCCTGCGCTAGCTGCAGTCTCAAAGCCTGAGGCAGATTTTGTTGTGATGGTTAAACCCCAGTTCGAAGTAGGCCGAGAAAAGCTAGGAGCTGGGGGAGTTGTGCGCGATCCTGCGCTGAGAAAAGGCGCTGTCATTGAAGTCGCAGATTCTGCTTATGATGTCGGTCTTGGAACCTTAGGCATTGCAGCTAGTCCACTACCTGGACCTGCTGGAAATGTTGAGTATTTCTTGTGGCTTCGACGTGGAGCCCCAGAGATAAATCACGAGGCGTTAGATCAAGCGATAGCGATTGGACCGCAATAAATGAGTGAGCGCAATTTACTTCTTGTCTGTAATCCTTCACGTAAGGAAGCAGTAGATGCGGCGGCGGCTCTTGCTAAAGATTTCCAAGCTGGTGGATTTTCTCTGTTCACAATTTCAGATGTAGTGATTCCAGGTGTTACTAAGTGTGAAGTAGATGCAATGCCAAAACTTGAGGTCGCAGTCGTTTTGGGCGGAGATGGCACAATGTTGCGCGCTGCAGAGGTCACGCGCGAGCAGCAAATTCCATTGCTGGGCGTGAATTTGGGACATGTTGGATTCTTGGCTGAAGTTGAAAAGCCACCACTTGCCACAATTGTTTCAGCGATATCGAAGAAAGAATATGTTTTAGATTCCCGGATGGTTTTGCAGTATGCAGTAAAGCGCGATGGTAAGGCTGTTTCTGAAGGCTGGGCTTTAAATGAAGTGACTGTAGAGCGCGAGAGATCAACGATGGTTGAGCTTTTTCTTGAAATTGATGGACGACCTATTTCACGCTGGGGCTGTGATGGTTTGATTTGCTCCACACCAACAGGTTCAACTGCATATGCATTCTCTGCGGGTGGACCGGTTGTGTGGCCTGAGGTAGATGCATTAGTTGTCCTGCCGATTTCGGCCCACGCACTATTTTCGCGTCCACTAGTTATTTCTCCACAATCTGACATTGTTGTTCGTGTCGAATCCAAGGATGCTGTTTTATCAGCTGACTCTTTGCGAAAGTTCGCCCTTCAATCAGGAGATCGTGTTCACATCACGAAAGATTCCCATGTTGTTAAGTTGGCGCATTTAACTAACACCGTCTTTAGTGATCGATTGGTGGCCAAATTCAAACTTCCCGTTGAGGGCTGGCGCGGTGAGTGATCGTACATTTCTAGAAGAAATATCTATTCGCTCCATCGGAGTTATTGAACACTCCACAATTGAAATATCCCCAGGACTCACTGTTTTAACGGGTGAGACAGGTGCTGGAAAAACAATGATTTTGACTGCTTTGAACCTGATTTTGGGCGGAAAAAGCGATAGTTCACTCGTTCGCAAAGGCAGCGAGAGATTAGTTGCAAGTGGAAGTTTTAGTGTTCCGAAATCTATGGAAGAAACATTTGAGGAGAACGGCTTACAGATCGAAGATGGACAGTTGATTCTCACCAGAACTGTCAATTCCGATGGCAAGAGCAAAGCAACAAGTAATGCAATTGCCGTGCCATCAAGTGTGTTGGCGGCTGCAAGTGAGAATTTGGTAGAGGTGCATGCACAAGCTGCGAATTTAAATATGACAAAGGCTTCCAAGCAGAGAGACCTTCTGGATCGATTTGGTGGCAAGAACCTTAATGAGGCATTGAGTTCCTACCAAAAAGAGTTAGCGAGCTATCACGATCTTAAAACTCGCATCTCGGCGATGAAGAAAAGCATTGATTCCAGAGATGCAGAACTATCTGCGCTGCGAGAGTTTGCAACTGTCATGGGTAAGTTAAAACTCGAGCGCGGAGAACTGCAAGAAATCACGACAGAGATTTCACGTTTATCGAGTGTTGAAGATCTGCGGTTAGCGGCGCAAAACGCATCCTCTGTTATTGAAGAAGAGGAGTCCGGCTCTCTCACAACCCTTGGAATTGTTCGAAAATCTCTAGATTCTGTGCGAGCAAAAGATCCACAGATTGAAGAGATTTATCAAAGAGTCAGTGAGGCTTTCTTTTTAGTAGATGATGCGAAAGGTGTTTTAGCCTCATATATAGCGAATTTAGAGGCTGATCCAACGCGTCTAGATTATTTGAATAGCCGCAAAGCTGAAATTAACGTGCTTATTAAAAAATATGGTGGCAGCAATTCACCAGACGATGAACTAAATGCGTTGGTTGAGCGTTTTGAGAGTTCAAAGAATGCAATTGCAGATCTTGAAGGCGGGGATGAGCGGCTAAAAGAGTTGGAAAATGAACTTGGAGGAATAAAGAAAAAGCTTGTTGTGAACGCTAAGTCGCTGACAAGTATTCGAACAGAGAGCGCTTCACGGCTTTCACAACAAGTAACAAAGGAGATTCAGCAATTATCGATGCCACACACCTCCTTTCATTGCCAGGTTAATAGCGCTGACTACAACGCACTCAAAGAATCTGATTTCACCCCACTAGGTTGTGATGAGATTGCGATGTTGATCCAGGGACATAAAGACGGACCACTAGTTCCACTGGCAAAGGGTGCGAGTGGTGGCGAAATGTCACGCGTGATGTTGGCCCTTGAAGTTGTTTTAGCTGCAACACATCCCGTTGGAACATATGTCTTTGACGAAGTAGATGCTGGTGTTGGTGGAAAAGCGGCAATCGAAGTTGGACGCCGTCTGCACGCACTCTCTAAACACGCACAAGTCATAGTTGTGACGCACCTGCCACAAGTTGCCGCTTGGGCTGATTCGCACTTTGTGGTGACTAAGAACTCTGATGGTTCAGTTACTGAAAGCAATGTGAGCAAAGTGGTGAAAGAGGATCGCGTTGAGGAGATTGCACGCATGTTGGCCGGCATGGAGAGCTCCGTGAGCGCTCGTGAACACGCCACCGAACTCCTAGAACTGCCCCTGTCAAAGCGATAGCCAATCCGATGATAGGTTGGTCTCCCATGGGCCAACCTCATGTGACTAAACACTTATTTGTAACTGGCGGAGTCGCCTCATCACTTGGCAAAGGACTCACCGCCTCATCACTTGGCAGGTTATTAGTAGCCCGTGGCATACGCGTGACGATGCAAAAGCTCGATCCCTACCTCAATGTGGATCCTGGCACCATGAATCCTTTCCAACACGGAGAAGTTTTCGTCACCGATGATGGGGCAGAGACTGATCTAGATATCGGTCATTATGAAAGATTCCTAGATACCAATTTACATGGTTCAGCTAACGTAACAACAGGTCAGGTGTATTCACGAGTCATTGCACGTGAGCGCCGCGGTGAGTATTTAGGTGAAACAGTTCAAGTTATTCCACACATCACTAATGAAATCAAAGAGCGCATCCGCGCAATGGCTGCTCCTGATATTGATTTAGTTATTACTGAAGTGGGTGGCACTGTTGGAGATATTGAATCTCAACCATTTTTGGAATCTATTCGACAGATTCGCCAAGAAGTTGGTCGCGATAATGTTTTCTATTTACACATCTCTCTCGTTCCATACATTGGTCCATCAGGGGAGTTAAAGACGAAGCCAACACAGCACTCAGTTGCTGCCCTTCGCAGTATTGGTATTGCTCCAGATGCGATTGTTTTGCGCTCTGATCGCGAGATTCCTATGGGAGTGAAGAAGAAGATTTCATTGATGTGTGACGTTGATCTTGAGGCAGTTGTTGCAGCTATGGATGCACCTTCAATTTATGACATCCCTAAAGTTCTACACTCTGAAGGTCTCGATTCCTACGTTGTTAAGCGTCTAGATCTTGGTGGCCATGAGGTCGTCTGGGGAGAATGGGATGCTCTCTTGCAGAAAGTTCATCATCCTAAGCACCATGTTCGCGTTGGTTTAGTTGGTAAATATATTGATCTTCCAGATGCCTATCTTTCAGTCTCTGAAGCGCTTCGCGCTGGTGGTTTTGCTAATGAGGCAAAGATTGAGATTGTTTGGATTCCAAGTGATGAGTGCGAGAGTGCAGAGGGCGCAAAGAAGCATCTAAGTGGATTAGATGCAATCGTTGTTCCGGGTGGATTTGGTATTCGCGGTATTGAAGGAAAGGTTGGCGCACTCAAATTTGCACGAGAGAACAAGATCCCAACTCTGGGACTGTGTTTAGGCCTGCAGTGCATGGTGATTGAAGCTGCTAGAAACTTAGCTGGCATGAAGGATGCTATCTCTGCTGAGTTCTCGGATTCTGGAACACCTGTTATTGCGACGATGGATGATCAAAAGCATGTTGTTGCAGGTGAAGGTGACATGGGTGGCACGATGCGTTTAGGTCTCTATAAAGCAGATCTGCTCAAAGGTTCAGTTGTTGCGAATACATATGGATCCCTTGAAATATCTGAGCGCCATCGTCATCGCTATGAAGTCAACAATCTTTATCGTGATCAGATTTCAAAGGCTGGATTAGTTTTCTCAGGCATGTTTGCCGAGCGCGACTTGGTCGAGTTTGTGGAACTGCCTCAAGAGGTGCATCCTTACTACGTAGGAACACAGGCTCACCCAGAGCTACGTTCACGTCCAACTAAGCCACACCCACTCTTCGTTGGATTGATCAAAGCGGCGGTAGCAGCGAAAGGTAAGTAAATGATCGTTGGAGTACCTAAAGAAATTAAGGTCCACGAATCACGAGTAGATATCAGACCAGCCGTGGCCAAAGCGCATGGATATGCAAGCGTTGAATTTTGATTTAGTTTCAACTTCATTTCTCAATCATTTAGCTATTGAACGTGGTTTGTCTGTGCACACTATCGCCGCCTATCGCCGCGATTTGGTTAAGTTTGAGAGCTTTTTGAACGGCAGAGCCTTGGCTGATGTAGATCCACAAATCATTTCTGATTTTGAAGTTTCACTTAAAACTGCTCAAGCTTCACCTGCCAGCATCAGTCGCATCAATT
>Ga0208173_1000529_pt1 | contig 11384 bp, 9 predicted proteins | sample Colrivmet1555C02_FD_187669 | JGI IMG/M metagenome (GOLD analysis project Ga0208173, IMG submission 187669) | Estuarine microbial communities from the Columbia River estuary - metaG 1555C-02 (SPAdes) (version 2) | ecosystem: Environmental > Aquatic > Marine > Intertidal zone > Estuary | place...
ACGGCTGGTGTAGCGAAACGCGTTGGCTGGGTCGGCAACGATTTCCTCGCAAGGGGCGGCGACACCTGGGGAGTAGGCCAAGGCGAGGTCACGTTGATTGGTCAGTTGCTTGGTTGCCGCAACGGCGACCTTTCCTGGGGTTGGAAACTCGTGGTAGTCGAGCGCAGCGCGGCGCAGTTCAGCACGTTTGTTTTCAGCGGCAGATGAATTCTGTGTCATGAGCAGTCAGGCTTGGTAAGCGCGGTGCCCAAACAGTGGGAACCTGAGCGCGTAGTGGGATTGTAGGCAGTTGTTTCTAACCTGTGGCGTGCCTAATATGTTGCTGTAGGCAATAGGCCTTTGACTTTTTGGGGTGCAATGGCGCCCTTCAATCGTTGGCGTGTTTCGCCCATTTGCCGCGTGCCATGTCGGCGATACACAGGCTCCTGGGGCCGGGATTCAGCGTGATGACATCACCCGCGCACACGTACCCGGGGGTGATCACGCGAAGGTAGAACCCGGTAAAGGCATTTTGAATCATGGTTTTTGCGGCCTGCGGATATCCCATCACCGCGTTGAATTTGCTACAGGGCTCGCGATAGCGGGTGACGCGAAGCACAACGTCGGCGCCAACCTGTAGGGTGTCGCCCACGTACACCTCGGTCTCGAGCAGCCCGCTGATGGCGAGGTTTTCCCCAACCATTCCGGGCTCAACAGCAGCCTCAAAAAGGGACGGTGCGTGTTGTGCACGTTGTGCGGTCCAAAAAGCCAAGTGCTCGACGGGGTAGGCATAAATGGCTTGGTCAAGGCCGCCGTGGTAGCTGAGGTCCACCTGTTCGTCGCCGATCAAGCCCAATGGCCGGACCTCGGTGGGCCCATGTTGCATCGTTTTGCGGATGGCCGTCAGAACGCGCCTGCCTCCCACCATCAGGCCGCTGGCTTGCCCAACGTGGACGCTGACCACCCGCGCCTGTGTCGCGTCAGTTGCCAAAATTCAATCGGCCATCAAGGCTTCAATGGCATCAATGGCCACGGGCACGCCTCGCGTGATGAGCTCGCAGCCAACGTCGGTCACCACGGCGTCGTCTTCAATGCGAATGCCGATGTGGTGAAACGCTTCGGGCACATCCGGCTGTGGACGGATGTAAAGGCCGGGTTCAATGGTTAAAACCATGCCCGACGCCAGGGTACGGCTTTGCGGCGCGGCATCGCCCATAGCCGGGTCACTGTAGGCGCCACAGTCGTGTACATCCAGCCCCAGCCAGTGGCTGGTGCGGTGCATGTAAAACGGGGTGTAGGCCTTGTTTGCGATGACATCATCGGCAGAGCCGACCAGGTCGCCCTTCAAGATGCCGAGGTCAAGCAGTCCTTGCGCCAGCACCTTGAGCGTTGCCTCGTGCGGGTCGTTGAATCGGGCGCCCGCGCGCGTTGCCGCGACCGCAGCATCTTGGCTGGCCAACACCAATGCGTAAACATCGCGCTGGGGACCAGAGAAGCGACCGTTTGCGGGAAAGGTCCTTGTGATGTCCGAGGCGTAACCGTCGAGTTCACAGCCGGCATCAATCAGGACCAAGTCGCCAGATTTCACTGCGGCATTGCCCGCGCGGTAGTGCAGCACGCAGGCGTTTGCACCCGCCGCAACGATTGACGTGTAAGCGGGAAACTGCGACCCGCCATCACGAAAGGCATGCAGCAACTCGGCCTCAAGGTGGTACTCACGCAGGTCGGCGCCTGCCCGGAGGTCACGCGCGCTGCGTTGCATGGCTCGGATGTGCGCGCCCGCACTGATGGCGGAGGCGCGGCGCATCGTGTCCAGCTCGTGGCGGTCTTTCACCACGCGCATGTTGTCCATTAAGGCACACAGATCGCGTTGAGTGTCGGGGCACCGAACGCCGGTGCGGGCCTTGGCACGAACCTGATCGAGCCAGCCGTCAACCTGCTGACTCAAGCGTTCGTGGGTCGCAAAGGGCCACCACACCACGTCCTTGTTCTCTAGCCACTGGGGGATGAACCGGTCCATATCGCGAATGTCCTCCGCAACAGCCACACCCAGCGCAGAGGGGGCCTCTTGGGGGCCCAGGCGATAGCCGTCCCAGATCTCGCGTTCGGTATCTTTGGGCTGGCATAACAAACGGGTGTGTCCGCTGGCGTCGATGACCAGACAGGCGTTGGGCTCTGTGAACCCGCACAGATAAAAAAAGTAGCTGTCGAACCGGTACGGGAAGTCGGCGTCGCGGTTGCGTGGACGTTCGGGCGCGGTCGGAATGATGGCCACCGCATTGGGGCCCAGTGCCTTGGCCAACCGCGTGCGGCGCTCCGCATAGATCGATGGGTCGAACGGGGTGGTGTGCGTGTGCAGAAGCGGGTTCATGGGCGAGGTGTGTGGGTGCTGCTGGTACGCATCAGTCTAACGAAATGTCAGCGGTTGGCGGGCCCGCCGTTTAAATCCGCTAAGCGTTGCGGGGTTCCCACATCGACCCACTCACCGTCATAGCGGGTGCCAGTGACCCGCCCGTCATCCATCGCCCGTCGCAGCAGGGGTGCCAGCGGAGCCGCCTGGCCGAGGGGGTTCCCCAGTGGGATGTCGCACCATGGCGGCCCAAAGAGCGCCGTTTTAAACAGCCCGATCGTCGCATACGTCAGCCACGCCCCAGCGGCTTGGCGGTCGTGGTGCAGCCGACCGTCGCCGTCAAGCGCGAAATCACCGGCAGGGTGATGTGTGGGGTTGGGTACCAGCCATAAATGAGCAAGCGCATCGCTGGCCAGAAAGCGGGTGGCGATGGCGGCGTCAAATTTAAATTCCGGCACAAAGACGTCGCCCGCACTGAGCCAAAAGGCTTCGGTGCCGCTGGGCATCAAGGGTATTGCTCTGGCAATCCCACCCGCCGTCTCCAGCGCACCGCCAAAATCACGTCCCTCGTGGGAGCAGGCAATGCGCATGCCCAATGGCGTCGTTTCCAGGTAGCCACTGATCTGGTCGGCCAGCCAGGCGGTGTTCACAACCAGGTTGGTTAAACCGCCCGCCCGCATTTGCGCAGCAACCCGCCCAATCAACGGCTGGCCGCGAACGGCCAAAAGTGGCTTGGGTGTGTGGTCCGTCAGGGGGCGCATTCGTTCGCCCCGCCCTGCGGCAAGAATGAAGCCGGTGGTGATCATGCGCCATATTGTGCGCCATCAAAAGGCTAAAATATGTGGTTGTCGGGGTCGCCTTCGACAACCCCGCTCCTCTTTTTATCCTTCAGGACACCCTATGGCCAATACCACCGATATGGCCAATGCAATCCGTGCATTGGCAATGGACGCCGTTCAACAAGCAAACTCAGGCCACCCCGGTGCGCCGATGGGAATGGCCGATATGGCGGTGGCGCTTTGGTCGCGCCATTTGAAGCACAACCCCAAAGATCCCAAGTGGGTTGATCGTGATCGCTTCGTGCTGTCGAATGGTCATGGCTCGATGCTGATTTATAGCTTGTTGCACCTCACGGGTTACAACCTGCCCATTGACGAACTCAAGAACTTCCGCAAGCTGCACAGCAAAACCCCTGGGCACCCTGAGGTCGACATCACCCCTGGTGTCGAGACCACAACGGGCCCATTGGGCCAAGGCATCACCAATGCGGTTGGTATGGCGTTAGCCGAAAAGCTGTTGGCCAATGAGTTCAATCGCCCCGGACACACCGTTGTTGATCACCAGACCTATGTGTTTTTGGGAGACGGTTGTTTGATGGAAGGCATCAGCCACGAAGCGTGCGCACTGGCTGGCGCTTGGAAACTCAACAAGCTGATTGCGCTTTACGACGACAACGGCATTTCTATCGATGGCCAAGTGGCCCCTTGGTTTGTCGACGACACACCCGCTCGATTCAAGGCCTACGGCTGGAACGTGATCGGTCCTGTTGATGGTCACGACGTTGCAGCGGTCGATAAGGCCATTGCCAAGGCAAAAGGCAGTGCTGACAAGCCCACCATGATTGTGTGTAAAACGGCGATCGGCAAAGGCTCGCCGAACCGCGCGAACACCGCCAAAGCACACGGTGAACCCTTGGGTGCTGAAGAAATCGCACTAACCCGTGCGGCCTTGGGCTGGAATCACGCGCCATTTGAAATCCCCGCCACTGTTTACAGTGATTGGGACTGTACCGATAAGGGCGCCAAGGCGCAGGCGGCATGGGGCACCCGATTTGACGCCTACCAAGCGGCACACCCTGAGCTGGCAGCGGAGTTGTTGCGCCGCATGGCTGGCGACTTGCCTAAGAACTTCCAACAAATCGCATTTGATGCGGTGGTTGCCGCACACACCAAAGCCGAGACGGTTGCATCGCGCAAAGCGTCGCAAATTGCGCTCGAGTTTTTTACCGCTGGCCTACCTGAAATGTTGGGTGGTTCTGCCGACCTCACCGGCTCGAACCTGACGAACACCAAGTCAACGCCCAACCTGCGTGTCGATGCCAAGGGTGCCGTTGTGTCGGGTGAACAAGGCCCCGGCCGCCACATCAACTACGGTGTGCGTGAGTTTGGTATGGCTGCCATCATGAACGGTGTGGCGTTGCACGGTGGTTTTATTCCATACGGTGGCACATTCCTCACCTTCAGCGATTACAGCCGTAACGCGATCCGCATGGCCGCGCTGATGAAGAAGCGCGTGGTGCACGTCTTTACACACGACTCCATTGGCTTGGGCGAAGATGGCCCAACCCACCAATCCATCGAACACGCAGCCAGCCTGCGCTTGATTCCCAACTTGGATGTCTGGCGTCCTGCTGACACCGCTGAAACGGCGGTTGCTTGGGCAACGGCGCTGCAAAACACCAATCGCCCAACAGCGTTGTTGCTGTCACGCCAGAACTTGCCTTACAGCCCCAAAACAGCGCTCGACGAGATGAGCAAGGGCGCTTACATCTTGGCTGAGCCGTCTGAAGTCGGCCTGCGCAAAAAGGCGCAAGCGGTCATTATCGCGACGGGTTCAGAAGTGCCACTCGCATTGAAGGCGCAAGGTGAATTGGCACAGCGTGGGATTGCGGTGCGCGTGGTGTCAATGCCCAGTACCACGACGTTCGATCGTCAAAGCGTTGCCTACAAATCAAACGTTTTGCCCAAAGGCTTGCCGCGCGTAGCGGTCGAGATGGGCAGCACCGACGGGTGGTGGAAGTACGGTTGCGCTGCGGTTGTGGGTCTGGATACCTACGGTGAGTCAGCGCCCGCGCCAGCCTTGTTCGAACACTTCGGGTTCACACCCGCAAACGTTGCGGACACGGTTGAAAAAGTATTGCGCGGCTGATCGCAGCCACTCAGCACAACAGACACATTGTTTTTAAAGGGAGTTCTTGCATGACGATTAAATTGGGTATCAACGGTTTCGGTCGCATTGGCCGTATGGTGTTCCGCGCAGCGGTTCAAAACTTCTCTGACATCGAAATCGTGGGTATCAACGACCTGCTTGAGCCTGACTATCTGGCCTACATGCTGAAATACGACAGCGTGCATGGCCGCTTTAAAGGCGATGTTTCTGTTGATGGCAATACCCTGGTCGTCAACGGTAAGAAGATCCGTTTGACGGCTGAGCGTGATCCCGCGAATTTAAAGTGGAGCGACGTGGGTGCTGACATCGTTCTGGAGTCAACGGGCCTGTTCTTGACCAAAGAAACCGCCGAGAAGCACTTGGTTGCAGGCGCGAAGAAGGTGCTGTTGAGCGCACCCTCAAAAGACGATACGCCCATGTTCGTCTACGGCGTGAACCACGAGAGCTATGCCGGCCAAGCCATTTTGTCTAATGCGAGTTGCACCACCAACTGCCTGGCGCCCGTTGCCAAGGTGTTGAACGACACATGGGGTATCAAGCGCGGTTTGATGACCACGGTGCACGCCGCGACAGCGACGCAAAAAACAGTTGATGGGCCGTCAAACAAAGACTGGCGCGGTGGCCGCGGTATCTTGGAAAACATCATTCCCTCGAGCACCGGTGCTGCTAAAGCGGTTGGCGTGGTGATTCCCGAACTCAACAAAAAGCTGACGGGTATGGCGTTCCGCGTACCGACATCGGATGTTTCAGTGGTTGACTTGACCGTTGAACTCGAGCGTGAGGCCAGCTACGAAGAAATCTGTGCAGCCATGAAGGCGGCCAGCGAAGGTGCCATGAAGGGCGTGTTGGGTTACACCGAAGACAAAGTGGTGGCGACTGACTTCCGCGGCGAGTCTTGCACGTCCGTGTTTGATGCCGAAGCGGGCATTGCACTCGACAAGACCTTCGTAAAAGTCGTGAGCTGGTACGACAACGAGTGGGGTTACTCCAACAAGTGCTTGGAAATGGTCCGCGTGGCTGCCAGCAAATAAGCGCTAACCCATGCGCTTTGAGCCGGCGTTATGCCGGCTTTTTTGTGTCCGCGCAGTCCACCACCCGCAACTCTGCATTCGAGTAGCGTGGCACCGCATTGAGCCGAGCCAATACCGTGTCACGCAACTCGCGTGATGCGGCGTAAATAGCCACCTCCCAAACGGGCACCTCTGGGCGGGCTTGTTGTACCTCAAAACCGGTTTCACCGCGCGCGCGGAGTTCGGCCAACGCACTGTCCGCACCCGCTTGGTTGCTGAATGTGCCAACGATCAAGCCCTCTGGTAGCGGGGGCTCGCTGGATCGAAAGGTGATACCAGCCCTTTTTAAACGTTCTTTGAGTGCTTTTTGGTCGGACCCATCACGCATCATTACCACCCACCGGGGCTCAAGCTGACTGGGTAACAAGCGCCAAAACACCTGATCGCCAACGTTCGTCAATGCCTGTTGTAGCGCGTCTTGATCGGGGGCCGCCCAAAAACGGGCTTGCCAACACGCGGTCGGCAACACGCTTTTGGCGGTGATATTGGTGAGGGGGTCTGTCGCATCGACCGCGACCGCTGCCGTCGCCGTGGGCTTCGCTGGGGTTGCTGGCGCTACCGGCGTTGCCGGGGCGGCGGGCAGCGGTTCTTTTGCGGCTGTCACGACAGGCTGCGGCGCCGGCCAGCCAAATCGCGCGAGGTCGCCTTGGCCCCAAGCCCAAAGCAGCCCGTTGAGGAGCAATAAAACAAAAACAATTACAACGCGCATGGCCTAACACTGACTTCTTGACTGATGACGTCTGTCATTGTGCCGTTCGCAAGCTCGAGCCGCAACGCGCCTTGGGGGCTGATGCCGCGGGCAATGCCGCTTTGACCGTCGGAGAGTTGAACAGCAACACCCGCCAATGCATCACGCGCAGCAAAGCGCGCTGACCACGGGGCAAAACCGGCTAATGGAAAATCCACCATGGCTCGGATCAACGCCGTTACACAGCGGTGTGCGACGTCGCTCATGACGGGCGCTTCATCCGTGAGTGCATCCAGGCCGATGGGCGGCATGGCGTTTGCAGCGGGGCTGGCCAGGGTGGGCGTTTTTAGGTTGATGCCAACCCCAATGACGACATAGTGCGTCGGCCCCATGCTGGTGATTTCAACCAAAATACCGGCCAGCTTTTGCTGACCCACCCACAGGTCATTGGGCCACTTAATGTGCACCCGAGGGCTCAGCTGTTCGGCCAAGACTGCGCCGACGACCAAGGACAGACCCGCTAACCCTGTGACATTCGTCAGCGGCAAGCCAACTGAGAAACTTAAGGAGTCGCCTGCGGGGCTTATCCAGTGCTTCCCACTGCGTCCCTTCCCTGCTGACTGTGTGACCGCCATCATCACGGTTGGGTCGAGTTGGCCCGCTCGTGCCCGACGCATCAAGGCGCTGTTTGTTGAGTCGATGGTCGGGACCGCCTCAATGCTCAGGGTCGGCCAATGGGCGTGGCAATCGATCCAGATGTTCTCAGCCGCTGTATTCAGCGCTCTGAGGGCCGCTTCGGCCGCTTGAAAGGTGTGCGCTGACACCCCTTATTTGACTTTCTCGGCTGTCTTTTTTGCCGTCTTTTTCTTTTTAGGCTTGAAGACGTCATCACGCTCGGTGGTCGAAAGCAACGTGCCTCGACACATTTCAGCGCCGCACCAGCACGGGTAATCCGCCTTTAGCTCATCCGTGAGTGGCTCATCGATGACCAATCCGTAGTCGTAAAAAATCTCTTCCCCAGCCTTGATCGCGCGCAAGGAACGAATAAATACCCGACCCGCCTCTTCGGACGCCTCACAGTTCGGGTCACAGCTGTGGTTGATCCATCGGGCCCGGTTGCCATTTACATTAGCGTCAATGACACGCGTTTCATCAATGTGAAAGTAAAAGGTGTGATTGGGCTGGCTGGGATCATGGGGGTGACGGTTCAGCGCCTCTTCCCAGTCAATGATTTCACCGACGTATTCCACCAAAGTTTCACCGGCTTTCAGGTCAACCAGCGCAAAAACGCCACGCCCGTGAACGGGTGAGTCACGGGATTCGATACGGGACTTGAAGCGCTTGGCACCCGCGAGCATTTTTGCCGGTGGTTGGGCAGGTGATTTTGATTTGGATGTAGCCACGATGAAACTCGGTTAAAAAATTTGGTAAGGTTCCCCTACCTGCGCAACCGTGCACGGGGGGTTGTTTGTGCGCGAGCAAACAGAACAGATTGTAGACAGATGAAAACACTAGTCATTGCGGAAAAGCCTTCGGTGGCCAAAGATATTACAGCGGCGTTGACGCCGCTGGCTGGGCCTTTCGATAAGCACGACGATTACTTTGAGAGTGAAACATACGTCATCACCTCGGCCGTCGGCCACTTGGTGGAGATCGCTGCACCCGAAGAATTTGATGTGAAGCGTGGCAAGTGGAGTTTCGCCAATCTGCCCGTGTTGCCGCCCCGCTTTGATTTGCGCCCCATCGAGAAAACCAAGTCCCGTCTTAACGCGGTTGTGAAATTGGCGAAGCGCAAGGACGTTGGCTATCTCATCAATGCCTGTGACGCTGGCCGCGAGGGCGAGTTGATTTTTCGCTTGATCGAACAGTTTGCGAGCGACAAAAAGCCGCTCAACAAACCGTCGCAGCGTTTGTGGTTGCAGTCGATGACGCCACAGGCCATTCGGGACGGCTTTTCCAATTTGCGCTCTGATGCGCAGATGCTGCCGCTTGCAGACGCCGCACGCTGCCGGTCGGAAGCCGATTGGCTGGTGGGCATCAATGGCACGCGAGCCATGACCGCCTTCAATTCCCGTGACGGAGGCTTTTTCTTGACCACTGTGGGCCGCGTGCAGACGCCCACCCTGTCGGTCGTTGTTGAGCGTGAAGAGGCGATTCGCAAATTCATCAGCCGACCCTATTGGGAAATACACGCCAATTTCGACGTCTCTGGCGGCACCTACGTGGGTCGCTGGTTCGACGAAAAATTCAAAAAGCCAGCGGCTGTCGATGGCGAGGCAAAAGATCCCGAGCTGAAGCCCGAGCGCATTTGGGACGCGGCCACTGCCGACCGCATCGCCGCAGCGGTCCGCAACCAAGCCGCCACCATCACGGAGTCGTCCTCGCCTTCGAGCAAGTCAAGTCCAGCCCTGTTCGACTTGACGTCTTTGCAGCGTGAGGCCAACGGTAAGTTTGGTTACTCCGCCAAAACCACCCTGCAGATTGCACAAAGCTTGTATGAGCGTCACAAGGCGCTGACCTACCCGCGTACCGACTCGCGCGCCTTGCCAGAGGATTACGTACCCACCGTCCAAGATACCTTCAAAATGTTGGCTGACAGTGGGATGTCGCACTTGGCACCGCATGCCAAATTGGCGATCAAGAACAGCTACGTGCGCAAGTTGCCGCGTGTTTTCGATAACAAAAAAGTCAGCGACCACTTCGCGATCATTCCAACCCTGCAAGCGCCCAGCGGTTTGAGTGAAGCCGAGCAAAAAGTTTATGACTTGGTGGTGCGTCGTTTCATGGCGGTGTTTTTCCCACCGGCGGAATTTCTTACAACCACTCGCATTTCGCGTGTTGCCGATGAAGCCTTCAAGACCGAAGGCAAGGTGTTGGTGAACCCGGGTTGGATGGCCATTTACGGCAAGGACGCGCAAGACGACGAGAAAGATGGCGAAGTCTTGGTGGCGGTGAAGCCCGAGGAAAAAGCGCACGTCGCAGAGGCTTTGGTGAAAGACCTCAAGACGCGCCCACCCGCGCGGTATTCCGAGGCCACATTGCTGTCCGCCATGGAAGGGGCTGGCAAGTCTGTTGAAGATGATGAGTTCCGCGAGGCGATGAAAGAAAAAGGTCTGGGCACACCAGCCACGCGTTCCAGCATCATTGAGGGCCTGATCGCCGAGAAGTACATGTTGCGCGAAGGCCGTGAGTTGATTCCCACCGCAAAGGCCTTTCAGTTGATGACCCTCCTGCGCGGCTTAGGCGTTGATGAGTTGTCGCGCGCTGAGCTCACCGGCGAGTGGGAGCACAAGCTCTCTCAAATGGAGCAAGGTCTGATGAGCCGTGCCAGCTTCATGGCTGAGATCACCAGCATGACCGAGCGCATGGTCCGTAAAGCCAAGGAATATGACGGTGACACCATCCCCGGCGATTACGCCACTTTGCAAACCCCTTGCCCCAACTGCGGCGGTGTGGTGAAAGAAAATTACCGCCGTTACACCTGCACAGGCAGCGCATCAGGGGCGGAGGGCTGTGGCTTTTCAATGACCAAAACACCCGCGGGCCGTGCCTTTGAGCTGACCGAGGTGGAGTCATTCCTGAGCAACAAACAAATTGGGCCGTTGGAAGGTTTCCGCTCAAAGGCGGGCTGGCCCTTCACCGCTGAACTGGCGTTGAAGTGGAGCGATGACGACAAGAATTGGAAGCTTGAGTTTGATTTCGGCAACGACGCCAACGCCGATACGGGTGAGCTCATTGACTTCACGGGTCAGACGGCTTTGGGCCAATGCCCCAGTTGCAGCAGTGCGGTGTTCGATCACGGCAGCGTGTATGCCTGCGAAAAGGCGGTCCCCACGGCAGCCCAGCCAACGCCGAGTTGTAAATTTAAAACCGGCAAAATCGTGTTGCAGCAACCCGTCGATGCCGAACAAATTCAAAAGCTATTGACCACGGGTAAAACAGATCTGCTCGACAAATTCGTATCCATGCGCACCCGTCGGCCTTTCAAAGCTTTCTTGGCTTGGAACCCCGAGGAGGACAAAGTGGCTTTTGAATTCGAGCCACGCGTGAGCAAATTCCCACCGCGTAAAACCGCTGCGCCAGCGAAGACCGCAGCCAAGAAAGCGGTCGCCAAGAAAGCCCCCGCAAAGAAGGCGCCTGCCAAAAAAGCCCCGGCCAAAAAAGCCGCCGCCAAGAAAACGGTCGCCAAGAAAGCGGCAGCCAAAAAGACAGCCAGCTGATCCCACTTTTCTCCCAATCGACTCACTGGAAGGACGCGTTCACATGAAGTTATATTTTGCCCCTGGTGCGTGTTCTTTCGTGCCGCATGTATCACTCGCGCTGGCGGGGGTACCCTTTGAGTTGCAGA
>Ga0208173_1000550_pt1 | contig 11040 bp, 11 predicted proteins | sample Colrivmet1555C02_FD_187669 | JGI IMG/M metagenome (GOLD analysis project Ga0208173, IMG submission 187669) | Estuarine microbial communities from the Columbia River estuary - metaG 1555C-02 (SPAdes) (version 2) | ecosystem: Environmental > Aquatic > Marine > Intertidal zone > Estuary | place...
GGCAGCCCCTTTTCGTTTACGGCGGCAGCCCGCCACCGACAGAACAACCAAAATGGGACCCTGTCTTTGAGTTTGCCGGACATCAATTTTGGAATGAGCCGCATTCAGCCCTTTGCTCGGCGCAATCCCGTGGGGGGGACCCGATGGTATGAGAAAATCGGCCTGACATATAGCATGCAAGGACGCAATGAATCGAGTGGTTTGTTGACCGAAATGGCCACCCCAAATGTCTTTTTTGCACCGAATCGACTGCGCTCCGGGGTCAACCACAGCGCAAACATGGGGACCAACATCAAGGTCTTGCGTTTCATTACGGTCAACCCCAACGCCACTTACCAGGAGCGCTGGTACCCTTATGCATTGGATTATCGGTGGGACAGCCTGTCCCAGTCTGTGGAGCGGGATACGGTGACCGGCTTTTTTGCTGCGCGCGAATATGGTGTGAGCGCCGGGGCATCCACCACGATCTATGGAATTTTCAATGTGCGTCGAGGCCCCGTCAAGGCGATTCGGCACATGCTGTACCCCTCCGTGTCTTGGCGTTTTGTCCCGGATTTCACCACGGACCGGTGGAATGCTTTTCAGACGGTCCAGTCGGATACCTTGGGCAACACCAAGACGTTTAGCCGCTACCAAGGCTTCATCTATGGTGCTCCAGGCCTGGGCAATCAAGGAGGAGTCAACATCCGATTGCGCAATACGCTGGACGGAAAATGGGCGCTGGGAGATTCGGGGGCTGTCAAAAAATTTAACCTCTTGGAGGATTTCACCTTGGAAAGCAATTACAACCCCCTCTTGGCGGCCAATCCCTGGAGCCCGGTGGGGGTGCGTGCGAGTACGAGTTTTCTCAAGAGCAAGATTCGCGTTTCGTACCAAGGAACCTACGACTGGTATGCCGTGGATTCGAGCGGCCAGCGCCTCGAGACATTTGCTTGGACAGCCGGGCAAGGTCCCTTGCGCCCCACGTTGCACCAAATGTCTGTCGACCTGCGCTTCCGCGGCGGCAATGCCGCTGGGCGCCCCATGGCACCTATGAATGAAATGGGCTTGGAGCAAGATCTGTATCCAGATTATTACGGGTACATGGATTTCATGGATTGGCATGCCCCGTGGACCTTCAATCTGGGCTATTCGCTGCGCCAAAATAGCCAAGCCGGATCCATGGACTTGAAGACGACCCAAAGTGTCCGGATGGATGCCTCGTGGGAACCCACGGCCAATTGGCGCTTGGGCATTACATCGGGTTATGATTTGAAGGCTCGGGACTTCACCTTTACCACCATTGATGTCGTGCGCCAACTGCATTGTTGGGAGATGCGCATTCGCTGGGTGCCCTTCGGCTATGCCCGGTCCTACAACATTGGAATTGGGGTGAAGGCTCCCCTCATGTCGGCCCTTAAGTTGGAGCGCCGGCGAGGTATCGGCGATTACTAAGCGGGCTTTTCCTTCGAGTTGAAGAGATGGCTAGGCCCGCCCTGCGAGACGGGGGGCGTCTTCGCGTGCACGGCCCACCCAATTCGAGAGCAGGGCATCCCCCGCGGGGGTCAGAATACTTTCCGGGTGAAATTGTACGGCATAGGCTCCAAGTTCGGGCCATTCGGCCGCCATGGGTACCCCATGGGGCAGCTGGGCCGTGACCGCTTCGTCAATGCCTGCCACCGCCCACGAATGGTAGAGCCCCACGGCCATCGGGAGGGGAATGTGGGCAAAGAGGTGGGAATGTGCAGAGGTCTCGGTAATCAGACGAGCGACGCCATGCTGTGGTGGGCCCGCATGGTATAGTGTGCCCCCTGCGTGGCCATGCTGTGGTGGGCCCGCATGGTAGAGTGTGCCCCCTGCGTGGAGCCCTAAGGCTTGCATGCCGAGGCAAACCCCGAATACGGGTTTGCGCCCCACATAGCGCTGCACGGCCTCCATTAAGCAGCCCGCATCCGTTGGAAGACCGGGGCCCGGCGATAATACAATGGCATCGGCCATGTCGAGTACCTCCATTGCCTGCAGCGCATCGTTTCGAACCACTGTGACGCGGTCCACCATGGGCTCAAGCCGATGGGCCAAATTAAAGGTGAACGAATCGAGGTTGTCTAAGATGACGGCATGCATTCCACAAAGGTAGTCGGGTCAAGCATGGGCCCCTGCAACGTTGCAGAAAAACCGTAGAGCAAGTACGTGATTATAGGTAGAAATCTGTGCTTAAAAACTGGCTACTTCGGTGGGAAAGGACCTCTGAAACGAGGGCCTTTTGTTCCCCTTGCGAGGCAAATGTGACGAGACTGCGAATGGAAAAAGCACGCAAGGCGTCGTAGACAGACAAAGTTCCTTCAGCTGAGTCTTTGCGTCCGTTGAAGGGGAAGGTGTCTGGTCCGCGCTGGCACTGAGCATTGATGTTCACCCGACCGACTTGCTGAACAAAAACGTCAACCAGGGTGCCGAGGGCTTCGGGATTTTGAGTGAAGAGACTAACCTGTTGGCCGTGCCAAGGAATTAATTGCCCGTTCAAGACGGTATGGGCGATATGTCGAGGGGTGGGTAGAGCTGACGGTATTGTGCGCGGGAATGTGTTCATGTCACCAAGAATACCGAATTTGGCTGAAACAAGCGAAATTCCCATGCGAGAGATTATTCACAGCCAAGCGGCACCAGAACCCATTGGCCCATACAGCCAAGCCGTTCGGGCTGGCAACTTTGTATTCGTTTCCGGGCAGATAGCCATGGATCCAGCAACCGGAGAACTAAAAATGGCCACCTTGGCCGAGGAAGTGCAATGGGTGTTGAAAAATCTATGTGCCGTGCTCGACGCGGCAGGAGCCACCCCGAAAGATGTCGTGAAATGCAGCATCTTTTTAACGGACATGGCCCTTTTTTCCCAAGTGAATACCTACTACGCACAGATTTTTGGCGAATCCGCCCCAGCGCGAGAAACCGTCGCGGTCCTGGGCTTGCCAAAGGGTGTTCGGGTCGAGATTTCTGCGACGGCCTACCTACCTTTGTGAACATCCAACTAAATAGAACACGATGGAATACGATGTGATTGTTTTGGGCTCTGGCCCGGGCGGCTATGTAGCGGCGATTCGCGCAAGTCAATTGGGTCTGAAGACCGCGGTGGTAGAAAAAGAAAACCTCGGCGGTGTTTGCCTCAACTGGGGATGTATTCCCACAAAAGCGTTGATCAAGAGCGCCCAAGTGTTCGAATACATTCAGCACGCAGAAGATTATGGGATCACCGTGAAGGAGGCGACCCACGATTTTGGCAAAGTGGTCAAGCGCAGCCGCGATGTGGCGGACGGAATGAGCAAAGGCATTCAATTCTTGATGAAAAAGAACAAGATTGATGTGGTCATGGGCTACGGCAAAGTGCTTCCCGGCAAGAAATTGGAAGTGAAGGGCGACCAAGGGACTCAGATTCTGAGTGCCAAGCACATTATTTTGGCCACCGGAGGTCGTTCGCGGCAACTGCCCAGCCTTCCCCAGGACGGCAAGAAAATCATCGGCTACCGCGAAGCAATGACCTTGGCCACCCAGCCCAAATCCATGGTTATTGTCGGATCCGGGGCCATTGGGGTCGAGTTTGCCTATGTCTACCACGCCATGGGTACGAAGGTGACCATCATGGAATACCTGCCGAACATTGTACCCAATGAGGACGTCGACGTTTCGCAAGCCTTGGAGCGCACCTTCAAGAAGAGCGGCATCGACATCCAAACGGGCACGGAGGTAACCAAAGTGGATACCTCGGGCAAGGGTTGTGTGGTGACCTACAAAAACGCGAAAGGAGAACAAACCTTGGAGTGCGACGTCGTCTTGAGCGCCGTAGGGGTCGCGACCAACATCGAGAACATTGGATTGGAGTCGGTGGGAATCAAAACCGAACAAGGCCGCGTGGTAGTCGACGACATGTACCGCACGAGTGTTCCTGGCTATTACGCCATTGGGGACATTGTGAAGGGCCAAGCCCTCGCTCACGTAGCGTCGGCAGAAGGCATTATTTGCGTTGAAGCCATTGCGGGCCACCATCCGGCCGCACTGGATTACGGCAACATCCCTGGATGTACCTATTGTTCGCCTGAAATCGCTTCGGTCGGAATGACCGAAAAGGCGGCCAAGGAAGCCGGCTACGAGATCAAGGTGGGTAAATTTCCCTTCAGCGCCTCAGGCAAAGCTTCGGCTGCCGGCGCAAAAGACGGTTTTGTCAAGATGATTTACGATGCCAAGTACGGCGAACTCCTCGGAGCGCATATGATTGGCGCCAACGTGACCGAAATGATTGCGGAAATCGTCGCGGCCCGAAAACTGGAAACAACGGGTATGGAACTACTCAAGACGGTGCATCCGCATCCGACGATGAGCGAGGCGGTCATGGAAGCCACCGCAGCGGCCTACGACGAAGTCATCCACCTATAACATGCCTATCCGTCTTCGCGCCGCCAATGTCCTTCATGGGTTTGAGCGATTCTTGCTCTCTGTGCAGGAATGGCAGGCCGAAAGCGGCGAAATTGTCGCCTTGCTCGGTCCTTCGGGATCGGGCAAGAGCACGTTTCTAAACATCTTGGGTGCGCGCATGGTGCCGGACGAGGGCAAAGTGTGGTACGGCAGTACCCCGCATATTCGCGTGCCGTTGGTTCCCGGGCATCCCCGGATCAAAATGGTGCGGCAAGATTTCGGCCAGATGCCCTTCAAGACGGTCCGTGACAACCTCCTCGAATATGCCGGCATTCGCAGCGAAGCGTCCGAAGACCGTGCCGTGCGCACCTGGATTAAAACCCTCGATCTTGCGCCCGCATTGACCGAAAAAGCACGCGGTCTCTCCGGTGGCGAACTGCAACGCCTCGCCATAGGTCAAGCGCTCATCGGCCGGCCAGGGGTGCTCTTGTTGGATGAACCCTTTTCCCACCTTGACCCCTACCACAAACGTCGCTTGCAAGACATGCTGCGCGATTGGCAGCAGCGTTCCGGTGCGACGGTGGTCATGGTCGTCCACGATGTACGGGACGCCATGGAATGGGCCAATCGGATTGATGTCATGCAGGATGGGAGCATTGTCGAGTCGGGTACGCCAGAACAGGTCTATGCGCGTCCGAAGACCCACGCCGCGCGTCCGAAGACCCACGCCATGGCCCATGCCTTTGGGCGAATCAATGAACGCCCCACGTTCTCCGTTCCGGCAGACCTCGCCACACATCCTGCGGCCTTTGTTGTGGACCAAACGTGGTACCTGCGCCCCGAACACCTAGCTGAGTCCCAGGTTCCCATCACAGCATCCCGAGGCCGGATAGAACGCTCGGGCTCGGAGGCCATCCAGATTTGGGAAGAGGGCGAACAGCGTTGGTACACGCGCCAATCATAGTTCTGACCACGTAGCGCCGCTCAGACGTGGTGCTTCTAGGCAGCGAAGGCGCAAAAAAAAAGCCGATGCATGTGCACCGGCTTTTCATAATCAGCAGAACCTTACTTACTTCACTTTATCGACAACGGCTTTGAACGCTTCCGGGTGGTTCATGGCCAAATCAGCCAATACCTTGCGGTTGAGTTCAATGTTGTTGGCGTGCAGCTTGCCCATCAATTGGCTGTACGAAATCCCGTTGATACGAGCTCCAGCGTTGATACGAGCAATCCACAAAGCACGGAAGTTGCGTTTTTTGTTGCGGCGATCGCGGTATGCATACTGCAGACCTTTCTCGACGGCGTTTTTAGCGACCGTCCACACATTTTTGCGGCGGCCGAAGTAGCCTTTGGCCATGGCCATCACGCGTTTGCGACGGGCACGAGAGGCGACATTGTTTACTGAACGTGGCATAGTTTACATTTTTTTTGGCAGCGCGGTAGTCAGGACTACACTTGGGGGCGTTTGCACAGGGTTAATGGATACCAAACAGGATTACAGAACCAACTGCTCCTTGATAGACTTAACGTCGGACTTGTGGACCAACGTGGCATGCGTCAAACGACGCTTGCGATCGGTTGCCTTTTTGGTCAAGATGTGACTCTTGAAGGCATGCTTGCGCTTGATTTGTCCAGTGCCGGTCAGCTTGAAGCGCTTCTTTGCGCTGGACTTGGTTTTCATCTTAGGCATAGTTCCTTCGATTTGGGGTTGCTGATTATTTCTTTTTAATAGGAGCGATCAGAATGAACATCCGTTTGCCTTCAAGGTGGGGGAGGGCCTCCACTTTTCCGAGGTCCGAAACATCTTGGGCCAAGCGAAGCAGAAGTAATTCGCCTTGCTCTTTGTAGATGATCGAGCGTCCCCGGAAGAACACAAAGGATTTCAGCTTAGCGCCTTCTTCCAAAAACTTGCGTGCATGCTTGAGCTTAAACTCGTAATCGTGGTCATCCGTTTGGGGGCCAAATCGGATTTCTTTGATTACCACTTTTTGTGCTTTGGCTGCAATCTCCTTCTGCTTTTTCTTTTGGTCGTAGAGGAACTTCTTATAGTCAATGATCTTGCATACAGGCGGGTCGGCCTTTTCTGCAATCATGACCAAATCGAGGTCTTCTGCTTCGGCCATAGCCATGGCCTCGCGAGAAGAAATGACTATGGGTTCTTGACCATCGCGAATCAAACGAATCTGAGATTCGCGGATCGCTTCGTTGATTTTGTGTGGGTTTTCGGGAACTACAGGTCGGTAAGGACCGCGTCCACGACCCCCATTACGGAAGGGCTGTGCCAGAGTTTTTCGTGTTTAGTTACTGTTCAAACATGTGTTAAAATTGGGCCAGTCGGCTGGAAATCTCTTCGTTGACTAAGGCGCTAAATGCCTGAATATCAAATGTTCCGAGGTCTCCTTGACCATGTCGGCGAACCGACAACTGACCGCTTTCAACTTCTTTCTCACCAACGATAATCATGAAGGGAATCTTCTTGACTTCCGCATCGCGGATCTTCCGACCGATCTTTTCATTCCGATCGTCAATGAGGGCGCGAATATCGGACATTTCTAACAGACTGACAACCTGTTCCGCATAGTCGTGGAATCGCTCCGAAATAGGAAGGACCACCACTTGGTCGGGGGTAAGCCAAAGTGGGAAGTTTCCGGCGCAGTGCTCGAGGAGTACGGCCACAAAACGTTCCATGGATCCGAAAGGCGCTCGGTGGATCATCACTGGGCGGTGCATTTCATTGTCCGCGCCTTTGTACTCGAGGTCAAAGCGTTCGGGCAAGTTGTAATCCACCTGCACCGTTCCAAGCTGCCAAGAGCGCCCAAGGGCGTCCTTCACCATGAAGTCCAACTTGGGACCGTAGAACGCAGCTTCGCCGTATTCGACGACCGTATTCAGGCCCTTGTCGGCGGCCGCTTGGATAATGGCTGCTTCGGCCTTGTCCCAATTTTCGATGGAGCCTATGTATTTGCCGGGGTTGTCCGGGTCGCGAAGGCTAATTTGGGCCGTATAGTTTTCAAAATCAAGCGTTTTGAAGATATAGAGGACCAAATCGATGACTTTCTTGAATTCCTCCAGCAATTGATCCGGCGTACAGAAGAGGTGGGCGTCGTCCTGGGTAAAGCCTCGGACACGCGTCAAACCATGCAACTCTCCGGACTGCTCGTAGCGGTACACCGTGCCAAACTCGGCAAAGCGGATCGGTAAATCGCGGTAGGAGCGGGGGGAAGATTTGTAAATCTCGCAGTGGTGCGGGCAGTTCATGGGCTTGAGGAAGTACTCTTCGCCTTCTTCCGGGGTGCGGATGGGTTGGAAGCTATCCTTGCCGTACTTCTCGTAGTGGCCGGAGCAGACATAAAGCTCTTTGTTGCCAATGTGCGGGGTAATGACGCCTTGGTATCCCGCTTTCTTTTGCGCTTTTTTCAAGAATTGCTCCAAACGCTCGCGGAGGGCAGCGCCCTTGGGTAGCCACATTGGCAAGCCTTGGCCGACGCGTTGAGAGAACGTGAAGAGTTCCAATTCCTTGCCCAGCTTGCGGTGGTCGCGCTTTTTGGCCTCTTCGAGGAGCGTTAGGTGGTCCTGAAGCATGGAGGCTTTAGGGAAGGAAACGCCGTAAACGCGAGACAGCTGAGGATTGTGCTCGTTGCCACGCCAGTAGGCACCCGCTACGCTCATGACTTTGGCGGCCTTGATCAATCCCGTATTGGGAATGTGGCCACCCCGACAGAGGTCGGTGAAGGTGCTGTGATCGCAAAACGTGATGGTGCCGTCTTCCAAGTTCTGGATCAGCTCCGTCTTGTAAGGGTTGTTGGCGTATTGGGCCAAGGCCTCGGCCTTCGACACCGGGCGCAACTTGAATTCGGCCTTCTCACGGGCGAATTCGAGCATCTGCTTTTCAATTTTCTCAAAGTCACTCTCGCCAAAGGACTCGCCTTGAAAGTCGACATCGTAGTAAAAGCCCGATTCGATGGCGGGGCCAATGGTCAGAAGGGCATTCGGGTAAAAGTGGAGGATGGATTGCGCCAAAACGTGCGCACTGGAGTGCCAAAACGCCTCTTTTCCTTCGGGCTGATCCCAGGTAAAGAAGACCAAGCGGCCAGAGGCGGGCAAGGGATCGTTGAGTTCCACCGTGCTGCCTTCCCATTTGGCGGTCAGTGCATTTTGAGCGAGACCACGGGAAATAGATTCGGCCACTTGCATGGCAGTGGTTCCCGCGGGGTACGTACGGACCGAACCGTCCGGCAATGTGATTTCAATCATGGCTTCGGTACAAATGAAGTGTGAGCCGGCAAAGGTAGGCCTTCCCCGTATCTTTGACCCATGACACACGAGGAAATATTGGCTATCCTGAATGCCCGTTGCGCAGGCACCCTAATGGAGACATTGTCCATCGAGTACACAGGCATGACGCAAGATACCTTGACGGCCCGAATGCCGGTGACGCCAGCGCATACCCAGCCCTTGGGATTGCTTCACGGAGGGGCAACCGTCAGTTTGGCCGAAACCGTAGGGTCCGCCGCGTCCCATATTTTCTTGGACGATCCTCACACCTATGTGGCGGTGGGCCAAGAAATCGCGGCCAACCACGTGCGTTCGGCCCGCAACGGTTACGTGCATGCCACGGCAGAATTTCTGCATAAAGGCAGGCGTTCCCATGTGCTCCAAATTCGGGTGGTGGACGATCAAGGAGCCTTGATTTCCTTTGTTAAAATGACCAATGCCATCGTGGAGCGTGTAGCCAAGGAACGCGCATGAAAGGATTTGCGCTGATTCGCGAGCCGGGATTTGCCCCCGTTTGGATGGCCCTCCGGGCACACCCCGAGGGGCAGTTTCACTTTGCGGCATTTTCGGGCCACGTCGAGTCTTTTGCCATCGGAGAGCGCCAAGAAGCGGAGGCCGCCCTGCGTCGGGCAGAGGAAGGCCTCGCCCAGGCCACGTTTGGATGGCCCTCCAGGCACACCCCGAGGGGCAGTTTCACTTTGCGGCATTTTCGGGCCACGTCGAGTCTTTTGCCATCGGAGAGCGCCAAGAAGCGGAGGCCGCCCTGCGTCGGGCAGAGGAAGGCCTCGCCCAGGCCACCTGGCCCGCGCTTCAAGGAACCTCCTCCCATGACGTGTCGAGTTATGTGGCCTTGGTCGAGTCAGCCCGTCGGGCCTGCGAAGAAGGGGCTCTCGAAAAAGTCGTTTTGTCACGCTGCCAGGCCTATCCGGGCGTTCATTTGGATCACCTGGAGACATACAACCGACTCTGCACCCAATATCCTCGAGCGACCGTCTACCTGATTCACCGCGAGGGCCAATCCTTGTGGATGGGGGCCACGCCGGAATGCTTGGTGGAAACACAGGGGCATACCGTTCGAACCATGAGCCTAGCGGGAACACGTATCTCGGGGGCCGAGGGGTCATGGGGAGCCAAAGAGCGCGAGGAGCAGCACGTCGTGACCCGCGACATCATTCATATGCTTCAGGTGATGGGCTGCAAGCACCTCACCATCGAAGGGCCAACCGTCCTCAATGCAGGGCCCGTGGAGCATCTTTGCTCACTGATTCAAGGCGAGCGCAATGGGTCGAGTTCAGAAGAAATTGCCCGTGCCTTGCATCCCACGCCGGCCGTGGGGGGCTTGCCTCGAGCGCAAGCGTCGGCCTTCATTCGACAGCGCGAGGGTTATGACCGCCGATTTTACGCGGGATATTTCGGCTGGACGGAGTCGGAACGCTCTGTGTTTTATGTGAATTTGCGCTGCTTGGAATGGGGCTCGGACGGTGTTTTATGCTATGCAGGAGGTGGAATCACCTCGAAGAGTCGTCCGGAACAAGAATGGGAAGAGACGGAGCAAAAACTTAAGACGCTCGAGCGCGTTATCTTCGGGTAATGTCCTCCGTTTTTCAACCTCTTGCGGCCTTGCTTGCCAAGGCTCTGAACGACCTTCATCCTGCCGTGCGGGTGGCGTCCCCGGGGAGTCGAAACGCTCCCCTCATTGAAGCATTTTCTTTGGTACCCGGAAAGGAAGTGGTGGTCCTCGATGAGCGGGCCGCGGCATACATGGCCTTGGGTGCGGCTATTCAAACAGGCAAGCCAGCCGTGGCGTACTGCACAAGCGGGACGGCGGGCTTAAACTATGCTCCGGCCATCGCGGAGGCGTTTTACCAGCGGGTTCCCTTGTTGGTGATTACGGCCGACCGCCCGGCCCATCTCATCGATCAAGGGCATGGCCAGAGTATTCGTCAATCACAGATGTACGCAGGCCACCTTCGTGGGCAAGCATTGCTCGACGCTTCGGCTTCTTTGGAGAGCCAAGTGGCCGCGGTTGGATCTGCCTTGCAAGCCCTTTCCGAAGGGCCAGTGCACATCAATATCCCTTTTGACGAGCCCTTGTACGGAACCCCCATTTGGCCGGAATCTCACACTTGGTCCCCCTGGTCTTTTCACGCCCAACCGACCTTGGAACTGATGCTCCCCGAATGGATTAAAGAAGCCCATCGGCCTCTGCTCGTCCTAGGTCAATGGAATCCTGCATGGGGATCTGCTGTGCGCAGCCTCGAGCAGTTGAAGGCCAAAGGGTGGTTGGTCGCGGCGGAGCATTTGGCGAACCTCCCAGCGTCTCTCGCTCTCCACCTGGAAGATGCCTGGGTACATGCTCCAGCTGCCCGGGTGGATGCCGTAGTG
>Ga0208173_1000565_pt1 | contig 10898 bp, 13 predicted proteins | sample Colrivmet1555C02_FD_187669 | JGI IMG/M metagenome (GOLD analysis project Ga0208173, IMG submission 187669) | Estuarine microbial communities from the Columbia River estuary - metaG 1555C-02 (SPAdes) (version 2) | ecosystem: Environmental > Aquatic > Marine > Intertidal zone > Estuary | place...
CTTGGCATTAGAGCAGACGGTCGTTGTGGATGGCGCGCGTCCTATCAGCCGAACGGCGAGCATCGGCATTTCTATGCTGCCGGTATCCGAGGACTTATCAGTTGCGATGCGTCTGGCTGACGATTTTGCCCGTGAAGCGAAGATGCATGGACGCAATAGAGTGTTTGCCGCCGAGGAGAAAGAGCTGCATGCCTTGGCGCTGCGCGGGACGTTCATCACCGCGGAAGAGGTACAGTTAGCCTTGGAAGCAGGTGAGTTTTATTATGCAGTCCAGCCGATTTGGAATGTTAAGGATCGGCGCATCGAAGGGTTTGAGGCGCTCATTCGTTGGCAAAAGGCAGATGGAACGGTCTTGTCGCCGCTACAGTTTGTAAACGTGTTCGACGAAGTGACGCGTGAGCCTGCCTTTGCCGCGTTAAACACCGCTATGCGTAAGGATGTTCTCGCGAAGCTTTCGGATTTCCCAGAGGCTTATGTCAGCTTTAACTATACGCTCGAGCAGTTGGCTTACGTTGGGGCCTCTAAAGAGTTGATGGGCATTTATGGGAGTGCGAAGGATTTTCGAGGTCGCGTCATCATGATTGAGCTCTCGGAAAGGGCTTTATCGCAGCGTGGAGACCTCGACGCGCTCCGGGCGGAACTTAAGACCCTACGTGAGAACGGCTTTGTTATCGCGCTCGATGACTTTGGCGTTGAATCGAGTAACCTCAACCGTCTGCAGGAATTACCCATTGAGGTGGTAAAACTGGATAAGACCCTCGTCGATGACTTCAACACTTCGGAAAGGGTGCGTTCGATTGTGAGCGGCATTGGGATTATTGTCAGAAGTTTGAATACGAAGGTGATTGTTGAAGGTGTTGAGACAACTCAGCAGGCGCAGGCACTGATGCATCATCATATCGTCACTCAGCAAGGGTATGTGCATGCCAAACCGATGCGGCCTGAGGAGGTCGTGGGCCAGCTCTCCAAGATTGGGGCGGATGTGGCAATCGGAGAGAGTGCCGAGAAGGTCCTGGATATTTTGTAGCCTCACAGGTCATAAGCTTGGACAGGATGGGTCATGCATGGAGTCTCATGATCGTGTTAATTCGTTGTGCGATGCAATAGATGTGAGTGTCCAAACCAGTAATTCCGCTGGAATGCCCCCAGTGAAGTGGTCCACCAATTGGGATATGATTATCCCGTTTTAGGAGGACTAAACGATGGCTGGAAACGAGAAAAGCCGGAAGATATCGTGCTGAAGCTTCGGCAGGTTGAAGTTTTACAAGGGCAAGGAAAGTCAGTTTCCGAGGCTGTTCGACAAATTGGCGTCACCATTCAGACCTATTATCGATGGCGCAAAGAGTATGGGGGCATGAGCCGCGTTCAGCTCAAACGGCTGAAAGAGCTTGAGACTGAAAACCAGCGCCTCAAGCGCGTCGTGGCGGATCTGTCCTTGGACAAGATGATCCTCACCGAGGCCGCACGGGGAAACTACTAAGCCCTTCCCGTCGCCGTCTGTGCATTGATCATGTGCGGCAAACCCTCAGCGTATCTGAGCGCAGGGTTTGCCGCATACTCGGCCAACATCGTTCGACGCAGCGCAAGGTGCCATGTGGTCTGCCTGATGAAGAACGGTTGACCGAGGATATTATCGCGCTGACCAAAGATTTCGGACGATACGGCTATCGTATGATTACGGGCATGCTGAATAATAGCGGCTGGCACGTAAATCATAAGCGCGTAGAACGAATTTGGCGACGGGAGGGGCTTAAAGTCCCACAAAAACAGCCCAAGAAGGGTCGGCTTTGGCTGAACGATGGGTCCTGCGTGCGATTGCGGGCGGAGCGACCAAACCACGTTTGGTCCTACGACTTCGTTCAGGATCGCACCCATGACGGGCGTGTCTTTCGCACGCTGAATATTATCGATGAGTTCACGAGGGAGGCGCTGGTGATTAGAGTTAAACGCAGGCTCAATTCAACGGATGTGGTCGACGCTTTGACCGACCTCTTCATCCTTCGAGGCTCGCCCGAGTTCATAAGGTCCGACAATGGCGCGGAATTTATTGCCAAGAAGGTGCGTGCCTGGATTGGGGCTGTCGGCGCCAAAACCGCGTTCATCGCCCCAGGATCACCATGGGAAAACGGCTACTGTGAGAGTTTCAATTCCCGCTTCCGCGACGAGCTGCTTAACGGCGAGGTATTCTATACGTTACGCGAAGCTCAGATCCTGATCGAGCGTTGGCGGCACCACTTCAACACAGTCAGACCGCATAGCGCGCTGCACTACCGTCCGCCCGCGCCCGAAAGCATGATGCCGATAGACCAGAGGCCGACCATGCACTAACATTCAAACTGGACCACTCGATGGGGGCACTCCAGTCAGGAACTCGAAACAGCCTATGGGAGCGCAAAATGCACCAACTCATGTTAGTCAGTCTGAAAAGCATAAGGCCAGACCACTATGAATGATTTGGCCTTAAATGGTCCGTTTGTAAGGTCAGTTCATGACGCGAAGGTCAATTTCGTATGACGTCACACAGGCTTATTATGGTGGACTGGGGAGGATTCGAACCCCCGACCCCTTGATTCGTAGTCAAGTGCTCTATCCAACTGAGCTACCAATCCACTGTGAGGGGGATTTAACTGTGCTATCGATATGATGCAAGTGCCAAATGAGAACTTTTTCAATCTATTGCCGCGGCTAAGGCAAAGTCGGCTTTTGGGAGTTGAATCTTAAAAACTGTCCCGTCCACCCCTGTCGATGCCAAGTCCAATCGTCCGCCGTGCCCGCGGACAAGGTCAGCGGCGATCACAAGCCCCAAGCCAGACCCACCTTTGCGGGCGCCACCCTGGAACGGCTGGAACAAGAACTCTTTCGCCTTAGGTGGCAAACCAGGCCCCGTATCGCTCACAACAATCCACCATGCATTATCGTCCTCAAAACCTTTGATGCTGATTTCACCAGCCTTACCAGTCGCTGTAATGGCCTGACGCGCATTGCGGACAAGGTTGAAAATCGCCCGGTAAAGTTGCTCTCCATCTGCGCGTAGTGTCATGCCTACTGGAATGTCCTCGGCAAATGAGATGTCGTCGTCACCTGCCGCTAAACGTTCACTGTCGAAAACATCTGAAACGATGCGCGCCAGATTGACCCGTGTGAGCGCTGGTGCTGGCTCGTCAACACGGCCGAACGCGAGCGTGGTTTCGCAAAGGTTCACGGCACGCGTAATTGACCCCACAAGTTTCGGAGCCATGCGTTTCACCAAAGGATCATCAGACCCTTCGATGCGATCCGTAAACAATTGCGCCGATGTCAGAATATTCCGTAAATCATGGCTCACCTTGGCAACAGCACCGCCCAATTGCGCGAGACGTTCTTTTTGCTTAAGCGCGCCCGTCAATTCGACCTGCATGGATTGCAGCGCCATTTCCGCGTCCCGTAGCTCAGTCACACGTGCAGAGGGAGCAATGATCCGCCGCGCATCTTCTGGTGATTTCGCGTAGCTTTGCATATGCCCAACAACGCGCTTGATCGGCCGCACAAGAAGGCCCTGCACAGCCAAGAACAACAGGAACGCCGTGATGACGGAGATCACAGCAGAGAGCGCAAGAACGTTCAGACCGTAGTCGATCATTGCGGCGCGTAATGGCATTTCATCCATCGTGACTTCAATCAAAAGACCGCCGTCCCGCACGGGGTTACCGATCACCCGCGCAATGCGTTCGTCCCGGTCTACAAGCGTTGTAAGCGCATCAACAATCAAGGTCATCGCCGTTGGGTCACGCATGTCATAGGTCGCATTAATCGGCGCGGGGATCGGCGAGGACAGCGCGAGTTGGCGCATCTCGTCGCGGCGCAGAACAACGTTATAGACCTCGGCATTCAGCAAAAGCTCTGCCTCAAGCTCAGGCGAGATCATATTGTCCGCCTCTAGGGCCAGCGACGCGATCTGCGCACGTTCAAGACGGGCCAACAGATAGTCTTCGCGAAAGCGCGCGACTGAGGGCACAAAGATCAAGACCTCTGCCAGCATTACAAAAACGGTCGTCAGGATCAGAAATCGCCCTGAGAGTGAATTGAGCATGTGCCCTCGTTACCTATCTTACGGCAGCCAGCGCTGGACCAGACCAACAACTCGCTTCACCATATCGCTTTCAAACAGTCTTGGGCTAAAATAGGCGCCTGCGGCGCGTTTGTTAACCTCGGACACTGTTGGATAGGGTAGCACGGTATTAGCCACGGCGGACATCTTCAAATTGTTAGCAATCGCCATGGCCCACATGCCGATCAATTCGCCAGCCATTGGTCCTGCGATTGAGGCTCCGACAGGACGCCCTTTCACGACCATCACCTTGATCAGACCCTTGTTTTTACGCTCGGCAATCAGTCGGTCATTGTGGTGCATGTCGAACCGCACGACCTCTAGCTTATCGCCATGGTTGTCGCGTGCTTGCGCTTCGGTCAGGCCGACTTGCGCCAATTCAGGGTCTGTGTAGGTCGCCCACGGGATGTGAGATGTCTTTTGCTTGGAAGGTAGCCCGAACAGTATGGACCGTATCAGGACACCCGCGTGATCGCCCGCCACATGGGTGAATTGCAGGCCACCTGCGACGTCGCCCGCTGCATAGACCTTGCGGTTGCTCACAGAGCGCAGATCGTCACCAACCTTCAATCCGCCGCGTGTGAATTCCACGTTCCCTTTTTCAAGGTCCAGCTTTTCGATGTTCACTTTGCGCCCGACAGCCATCAGCAGATGCGATCCAGTGAAGTCGCCCTTTGGGGTGTGTACGGTAATGTTTTTGCCCTTGCCACTGATCTTGCCCGCTTGCGCATCCTCGATGATTTCGATGCCTTCGGCCTTGAGGTTTTCCAATACGATGGCAGCCATTTCGGGATCGTCTTTGCCGAATGCTTTCGCGCCTTCAATCACTGTCACCTTGGACCCCAAGCGCACATGCGCCTGCGCCATTTCCAAGCCGATAGGCCCGCCACCGATGACGATCAGATGCTCCGGTTGCTCGCGCAGATCAAAGATGTCTTCATTGGTGTAATATTTCACGCCATCAAGGCCATCGATTGGTGGCACGAACGGACCAGAACCTGTGGCGACCACAAAACGACGGGCCTCTATGATTGTATCGCCTGCTTGCACTTCTGTGGGAGAAATGAAGCGGCCGAATTCTTGGATCACTTGCACGCCGAGACCTTCGAATCGCTCTACACTATCGACGGGGGCGATTGTGGCGATCACATCCGCGACGTGATCTTTAGCAGCGGCATAGTCGACCTGCGCTGCCGCATCAGCGACGCCGTATTTGGCACCTTGTGACATGGCGTGGGCTTGTTTGGCCGAAGCGATTAGCGCCTTGGACGGCACGCAGCCGTAGTTCAGGCAATCGCCGCCCATTTTGTGGCCCTCAAGCAGCACAACTTTTGCGCCCATTTGCACGGCACCAGCCGCGATGGACAAACCACCAGAGCCGCCGCCGATGATGCAGATATCTGTTTTGATACGGGTCATGATTTACAGACCTTTCTTGCCGCGCACGGCCTTAAGAATAATTGGAAGGGCCGCCAGTGCAGACAGGCCGAGAATAGGCAACAAGATCGCAGGCTCAAAGATAATCCCGAGGTTGGGTGTCTCGCCACGGGCGAAGACCTCACCAAGCCCAGCGCCAACTGAGGTGTAGACGACCGCCCCGGGAATGATGCCAAAGAAGGTCGAAACGACAAAGCGGAATAAGGAAACGCCCACAAGCGCGGGGATCAGGTTCGCCATAAAGAATGGCACGGCTGGCACGAGGCGGATGAGGAGCAGCGCCTCCCACTGGTTATCATCGATGGCCGATTTGATCTTTTTAACCGCCCCTTCAGAACTGTCCATTTTTGCTGCCAGCTTCTCGCCCCCGCCCCAACGCGCGGCCATGAAGATGGCTGTCGCGCCAATGGTCGCCGCGAGGATATTGAACAACGCACCTGGAAAAGTCGAAAAGAGAAACCCGCCAGTGAGCGTCGCAATTGTTGCACCCGGCAGCGAGAACGCAACGATCAAGATGTAGGCTGCGATAAATGCCAAGACCGTTAATGCGTAATTCGCATCGCGAAACGCCAGAAGTGCCTTCCGATTCTCTTTGAGGGTATCGAAAGTCAGGTAGTCGCGCAGAAAATACGCTCCTAACACAGCGACAACGATGATCGTTATCAAAGGAATTCGCTGCGCAATGGCGCTTTTGGGAGTGTTCGACATAAATTTTGACTTTCTTGCGCTAAGGCTCTGTGTTGCTCTCTAGATGGACTGGAACCGCGAATAGTCCTACCCCACTCACGTCTCGTTGATGATTTGGACAGTGAATGCTGCGATAAACGGGATGTTTCGTGATGACTGTAACATTTGGCAGGGTGGGAATTCGCGAATTGTTGCAGTTTGACCCCGCCTTGCGCGTTGACACCACGCCAAGCCCTCTCTAAAGGACAAGTCTGAATTGTAGACCGGCTTCGAATCCATTTATGGGTTTGGCCCAAAAACCAAAGGACACCGCTATGAAGCGCACGTTCCAACCATCTAACCGCGTTCGTAAGAACCGTCACGGCTTTCGCGCACGTATGGCGACAAAAGCTGGCCGTAACATCATCAACAAGCGCCGCGCCAAAGGCCGTGCAAAGCTGAGCGCATAAGCGCCAGTTTTCGGTTAATTGATTTGAAACCGCCGGTGGCACCTATGGAAAGCGATATCGCTGCAACCATAGACGGGTCACCGGCGGTTTCTGCTTGTTTGCCACTGACCGTCCTCACCAAACGCGCTGATTTTCTGCGCGCATCAGGGGCCCGACGACAAGGCACATCAGGCATCCACCTTCAGGCCCGCAAAAGGGCCGAAGGCGAGGCCGCAGGTATTCGCGTCGGCTTCACTTGCTCCAAAAAAGTTGGCAATTCCGTTGCGCGCAATCGCGCCAAACGCCGTCTGCGCGAAGTGGCTCGCATGATTCTTCCGTCTGAAGGTTTAGACGGCTGGGACTATGTCCTTGTCGGTCGCAACACCGTGACTGCCGAACTCCCCTTCCCCGAGCTTCTCAACGACATGCGCCGTGCGCTGACTAAAGTGCACGCATGACCCCGCTCGCCTATCTCTTTTCGCTGCCAGTTCGCGCCTACCGCGTGACGTTTTCGCCGATGGTTGGGCACGGCTGCCGATATCAACCAACCTGCTCTGCCTACGCGTTAGAAGCGTTGGAAAAGCACGGCGGGATCAAGGGCGCTTGGCTCACAATGCGCCGTATAGGGCGCTGCCACCCTTGGGGCGGGTCAGGGATCGATAACGTCCCCGATTAAGCGCCTATTTTTCGAACGAAATAATCACATCGCCAATATCGAAACCGTAGCGCTTCACATAGGCACGGTTGAACAGGCGATTATCGGTCTGCAACCACATCCAGTCATCAAACGTCACGCGCATAGTCTCGGATGTGCCGTCAACCGATGGGATCGGCAAATCAATCTCGTATTTCCAGTTGAAGCGATTGTCTTGCTCCACGCCGCGCGCCACGCCAATCACACCGGGTGCCGTCCCCGTCCAAGTGTCATCGCCCGTCTTCGTCAGCGTCCAAATCCGCTGCTCGGTCGCACCATCTTCATAGACAAAGTCTTCTTGCAGACGCAGGCGCTCCCCATCCCAATCGCCTTGGATTGTGACCACAAATGACCGCCGCACAGTACCAAAGACATCTTGGAACTGGCCATAAGCCACAAGGTTGCCATCAAAGAATTCTTCCAGATTAAGTTTTTGGTGCGACAGCGAAGGATCATCTAACGAAGGTTTGCCTGTGCAAGCAGTGAGGGCCGTGAGGGCCGCAAAAATCATCAAGCGCATGGGTGTTCTCCTTTCCGACAGAACTAGAGCGCCATTTCTCAAAGGCCACTAGGCAGGCGCAATCAGTTCTGGCATATCCACACAATGCTAGATGATCTTGATGATATTCACCCGCTGTTCCACGGCGCGCCCTCAACAACCGATTTCAAAAAGCTGCGCAAACGTATTGTCCGCAATACCCGCGAAGCGATTGAACAATACGGGATGATCGAGCGCGACGCGCGCTGGCTTGTCTGCCTCTCTGGCGGCAAGGATAGCTATACCCTGCTTGCTGTATTGTACGAGTTGAAATGGCGCGGCCTCTTGCCCGTCGACATTCTGGCTTGCAACCTTGATCAAGGTCAGCCGAATTTTCCCGCAACGGTGCTGCCGTCATTTTTGGAAAAAATGGGTGTGCCGCATCGAATCGAATATCAAGACACCTATTCCATCGTCATGGACAAAATCCCGGCGGGGCGCACGTTCTGCGCGCTGTGTTCCCGCCTGCGTCGCGGCAACCTTTACCGCATCGCCCGTGAAGAGGGTTGTTCTGCGGTTGTCCTGGGTCACCATCGGGACGACATTCTAGAAACGTTCTTTATGAACCTGTTTCATGGCGGTCGCTTGGCAACCATGCCGCCAAAACTGCTGAACGAGGAAGGTGATCTTTTTGTCTATCGCCCTCTGGCACACGTCGCAGAACAAGATTGCGAAAAGTTTTCAAAAGCCATGAACTACCCCATCATTCCGTGTGACTTATGTGGATCCCAAGACGGCCTTCAGCGGCAGCAAGTGAAGCAAATTCTGGACGGTTGGGAAAAGAATAGTCCCGGAAGACGGCAAGTCATGTTCAAGGCGCTCACAAATGCGCGCCCATCGCACCTTCTTGATCCCAAGCTGTTCGACTTTCTTGGCCTTTCTCGCGATGGCAAGCAGACTGAAGAGTAGTTTTGCGGTTTTAACCTCTAGATTACGGCTAGAACCATCGATCATCGCAGCCCATGGCGAGCTCAGATTGCAAATCGCAAAATCCGCACGCGCCATATTCCCTGTTTATGTGCGGTTAATGCGTAAAAGCAGGAAAACCACTTGACCTTTGGTCCCTACGGGGGTTGAACGACCTACAGATTTTTCCGACTATATGGGCGGTTTCAGATGGACGACCAGAACAAAAACCTCATTCTTGCAACGGCGCTGAGTGCGCTGGTGATTGTAACGTGGACCTTAATATTCCCGCCTGAAGTGACCCCCGTGGAGCCTGATGCATTGCCAACGGCAAGCGCAGAGGTCAGCAGCACCACACCTGTTGCCGACCCACTGAGTGGCACAGCCACTCTTTTGGAGGCGACAGATCCAGCCGCCGATGCGCCGCGCGTTTCCATTGAAACACCCGAGCTTTCTGGATCTATTTCTTTGGTAGGCGGGCGCATCGACGATCTGTCCTTGACCCAATACAAAGAGACATTGAAAGACGGCTCTCCAATCGTGCAGCTGTTGCGCCCCGTCGGTGAAGCTGACGCATATTTCGCCTCGTTTGGCTGGACAGGCGTCGACGGCCTTCCAACAGAGGCAGTGCCTGGCCCTGATACACTCTGGTCGATCGAAAGCGGTGAAACGCTAACCCCATCCAGCCCAGTCACTCTGAAATGGAACAATGGCCAAGGTCAGATTTTCCGCAATACCGTCAGCATAGACGACAAGTTCATGTTCACCTTTGCGCAATCCATTGAGAACGCGACACAAAATGCGGTTGCCGCACGCGCTTACGGCCTGCTCCGCCGTCATGGCGAGCCTACCAACCTGAAAAAGTTCTTCATTCTACACGAAGGTCTCGTCCGTATGTCGGACGGCCAGTTAGAAGAAACCAAATACTCCAAGCTTGCAGACTACGCAGTCGATCCACGCGAAGGCACACAAGCCGAGCGGATTGATGTCACCCAGAACGGCTGGATCGGCTACACTGATCACTACTGGATGACGACGCTGATCCCCGATCAAAACCTACCATTCCGTTCAACGAGCAAATATTTTGCTTCACGCGATCTTTATCAAGCAGAAGCCGTCATGGACCTGACAACTGTTGCTGCGGGTGAGACTGCGACAGTCACGACACGCATGTTTGCGGGCGCCAAAGAGTGGGAAACCATTCGTGACTACGAAAATAATCAGGATGTAACAGGATTTCTTGATAGCATTGACTGGGGCTGGTTCTTCTTCCTGACCAAGCCGATCTTTTGGCTCCTTCACACATTGCACCAGTTTATTGGCAACATGGGTTGGTCGATCATTGCATTGACCGTGATCCTGAAAGCGCTCGTTCTGCCGCTTGCGTATAAATCATACGTGTCGATGGCGAAGATGAAAGAGCTTCAGCCAGAGATGGAGAAGCTGAAAGAGCGCACGGGCGAAGACAAACAGGCCATGCAGCAAGGCATGATGAAGCTCTACAAAGAGAACAAGGTGAACCCTGCGTCTGGCTGCTTGCCAATCCTGCTGCAAATTCCGATCTTCTTCTCACTCTATAAGGTGATCTTCGTCACGATCGAATTGCGCCATGTGCCGTGGTTGGGCTGGATTCGTGACCTTAGCGCGCCTGATCCATCATCGATCCTGAACCTGTTCGGCCTATTGCCATGGGGCGTACCAGAGGTCGGCAGTATCTTTGCAATCTTTAGCCTTGGTGTTCTGCCAATCATCTTGGGTATCTCGATGTGGATGCAGCAAAAACTGAACCTCGCGCCAACTGAACCCACGCAGAAAATGATCATGGCATGGATGCCTTGGGTCTTCATGTTCATGCTTGGCTCGTTTGCAAGCGGCTTGGTTCTCTACTGGATCGCAAACAACACGATCACGTTCACCCAACAGTATTTGATTATGCGCAGCCACGGCGCAAAGCCTGACGTCTTTGGCAACATCAAATCTGGCTTTAGCCGCAAGGACAAAGCCGCCAACGACCCCAAAGCCCCGAAAGGGAAATAATTGGTCGCCGTCACATCCCTGTGGCGACACCCCATCAAAAGCCATGGTCGAGAGGCCTTGGCTTTTGTTGATTTGGTGGCGGGT
>Ga0208173_1000588_pt1 | contig 10675 bp, 10 predicted proteins | sample Colrivmet1555C02_FD_187669 | JGI IMG/M metagenome (GOLD analysis project Ga0208173, IMG submission 187669) | Estuarine microbial communities from the Columbia River estuary - metaG 1555C-02 (SPAdes) (version 2) | ecosystem: Environmental > Aquatic > Marine > Intertidal zone > Estuary | place...
AAATTCCTATAGGGAACAAACAAAAAGGGCCGCTCAAACGAGCGGCCCTTTTTCGTTTCACCTTAGCGCCGTTATGGGGTCGGCGTTGAATTTGTGAAGCTCACGTTGGTGTCGTTCAGGTCCGCTACGTCAACACCGATAAGCAATGCAACGGGGCGTCCATCAACCAGTACACGTGCACCAAGCGCATCGCCATTGTCAGTCGTTGCCGTCTGGAAAGTGACTGTCGGTACGACGCCGCCGTCCAATGCGACTGTACCCGTCAGAGTCTCAGTTGCGGCATCAAAGTCACCGATGCGGACCAGATCGCCCGTTGGGTCGGTCATATCGATCTCAAATGTATCAACGCCTTCACCACCTTAAAGCGCATCGCCGTCGTCAGCCAAGAGCGTATCGTTACCAAAGCTGCCATCGACAATATCAAATCCTTCGGTTGGGGCTCCATCACGCGTGTCGATGATATCGTTACCATAGCCGCCATAGACTTCGTCGTCACCAAGACCTGCACTAATATCGTCATTGCCAAGGCCGCCTTGGAGCGTGTCATCGCCAGCGCCTGAAATAATCGTATCATTGCCCTCGCCAGCGAGAATATTCATGTCGCGATCTTCAAAAATACGATCATCTGCAAGTGCAATGGTATCGTCGCCGCCAAATGCAAACACCGAGCTGGTATAGTCATCGACCACAAGGGTATCGTTGAAATCGTCGTTAATCACGTTGCCTTCAGCATCAACCGTACGCTCACCAAACAGTGCTGGGGCTGTTGGGTTCAGCAATGACGCATGGTCGAATTCAGTCACACCTTGCAGGACCAAAACAACGTCACCGTCAAGCATCAGGTTGGTGTTGGCACCATCCTCAGTCTGTGCATATGTGATCCGCTCGGTGATGAAATATCCACCATCCGCGTCACGGATCGCCAGCTCTTCACCAGCTTCATAGTCCGTGATTGTCACAGGATCAGAACTGCCAGTGACAATTACGTTGAAGCGATCTTCTTGTGCGCCGCCAGAGATGGTGTCGCCACTATCAGCAAACATCACGTCTTCTCCAAAGCCGCCATACATCGTGTCGGCCGTGCCCTGATCGTCGGCATCATCGATCGAGTTCATACGATCCCAGCCGGTGTCGCCATAGATTGTGTTCGATCCAAGGGAGTCGACAAGAATATCACGGCCATCGCCACCACGGATGAAGTCGTCGCCTTCCATGCCTGTGTTGTCAAAGCTACCGTCTTCGTTCAGCACAACTGTACGGTCTTGGCCTTCGCCAAAGAAGATACGGTCATCACCAGCGCCACCAGTGGCCTGATCATCGCCGACACCCATATACATGGAATCATCTGCGATTGTTCCCTCAGACACATCGTCCTCAGGGCCAAATCCCATAAAGTTCTCGTCGCCAGGCTCAAGTGGTTCTGGTGTCTTTGGCTCTTCGGTGTCGTCGCCGCCACCAAAATCAACAAAGGCCACTACGCCTAAAACGGCCAATATTGGCAAAAGATAGAGTTCTAACAAAATACATCCCCCCAAAGGATATCAAAATACGAAACATAGACAGACACTGCTGCATTATGGGGGGAGGCCATTAAATTGTCAAAATTATGAGGGTGTTAGCCCTAAATTATCTTATGACTATCCATTTTTTCACCCATTGTTTTCGCGATGGAAACAATTGGTGCGATTTCAGGGTGTTAACATCCCGTTAATTTAACCCTTTGGGTGTGACTTTTTGAAATCGTCAAGTGCGCTGCCGGTGGCCTCTGTCTGGAACTGCGCTTTCCACTCTGAAAACGGCATGCCGTAGAACGCTTCACGTCCTTCGTCTTTGCTCATCTCGATGCCACGTTCATTGGCGGCCTCTTGATACCAGCGGGCCAGACAATTGCGGCAAAACCCTGTGAGGTTCATCATATCAATGTTCTGCACATCCGTGCGCTCTTCCATCAAGTGCTTTTGCAAGCGACGGAATGCGGCGGCGTCGAGTTCGATCTGTGTTTGCGCGTCCATGAATGTTTGTTCCTTATAATCCAGATTGGGCCAGTACTGTCTTCAAAATGGGGGCAAGGTTCGCCGCCCACAAGGCCTGACCTGCCGCATCCGCGATCAAATCATTGCGCACTTCAATCAGCACATTGGGCCTGCCGTCTTGCAACGCATGGCGATCCACCGCATCGCCGGGTAAATGGCCACTATAGGGCTCGTTGTCGCCCACACACCAGCCCTGCGCACGACAGGCTGCCAGAAACGGCTTGGCCAAACGGTCATCGCGTGCATAAAGCACGCCAACTTCCCATGGACGGGGCGCCCGCCCTTTGAGCTGCGGGGTAAAGCTATGGACAGCACAAACCACCACATCATCACGGCGGCGCACCAAGTCGCCGTAAGCGTTGTGATAGGGACGGTGAAGCGCATCCAAACGGCGCTCACGTTCGGCCTCATCGGCATGGCGATTGGCGGGGATAATCGTGCCGTCATACAGCTTCATCAACAGCGTAGGATCATCTTCGCCACGATTCGGATCAATTACCAACCGCGAGAAATCCGACAAGATCGCAGGGCTCTCCAAGGCTTCGGCAAGCAGACGCGTCACTCCGGCAGCCCCCACATCATACGCAATGTGGCGCTGCATATCCGCAGGATCGAGGCCTAGACACCCACCATTCACCCAATCGGGCACACGGTTCGTCGCATGATCGCAAGTGATTAACCAACGGCCCGTACGGCCCGCACCCTGAATTTCAAAAGATGGATGTGTCATGCTTACCTGTTATTCGTCCCTGACACCGTTTACGCTAGTTGTATGGCAAATGGAATTGCGCAATAAGGGCGCAACGCGTGGCGTTACCGCTAACAGTCACGCTTTTTGATGCTTGAAGGGAAATGCGATGAGACGCCACCGGAATGTGAAAATTGTAGCGACACTTGGACCTGCGTCCAATGATTACGCGATGATCCGCGCTTTGCACGAGGCAGGGGCCGACGTTTTCCGCCTGAACATGAGCCACGGTGACCATGAAGAGATTCGGGTACGTCACGCCATTATCCGCCAGGTGGAAGAAGACCTCGACAGCCCAATTGGCATTCTTGCCGACCTTCAGGGGCCAAAACTGCGCGTTGGTGTTTTTGCGAACGACGACGGCGAAGAATTGATCGTTGGCGCCGCTTTCCGCCTCGACCTTGATAAAGAGCCAGGCGATGTGAACCGCGTGCAACTGCCGCATAAAGAGATTTTCGACGCACTGGAACCAGGCGCACACCTGCTCGTCAACGACGGCAAAATCAAACTGCGCGTGAAAGAATGCGGCCCGACATTCGCAGATTGCGAAGTCATCGTCGGTGGCCAGATTTCCAACCGCAAAGGCGTGAACGTGCCTGACGTGACCCTGCCGCTGGCTGCCTTGTCTGAAAAAGACCGCCGCGATCTGGAGTTCGTTTGTGACCTCGGTGTCGATTGGCTGGCTCTGTCCTTTGTGCAGCGCCCTGCCGACGTGGAAGAGGCCCGCGCCTTGGCCAAAGGTCGTGCTGCGATCCTGTCCAAGATTGAAAAGCCGAACGCCGTGAAAATGTTCGACGAAATCCTTGCCGTGTCTGACGGTATCATGGTGGCCCGTGGCGACCTTGGTGTTGAATTGCCTGTGCAAAACGTACCGCCAATCCAGAAACAGCTCGTGCGCAAATGCCGTGCGGCTGCCAAGCCTGTGATCGTGGCGACACAGATGCTCGAATCGATGATCGACAGCCCGATGCCAACCCGCGCCGAAGTCTCCGACGTGGCAACAGCCATCTATGAAGGCGCAGACGCGATCATGTTGTCGGCAGAATCCGCCGCTGGATCCTTCCCGATTGAGGCCGTGACCACAATGAACAACGTGGCGATGGAGGTCGAATCCGATCCGACCTACACCGAAATCATCGAGGCATCCCGCAAGGCTGTGCGCACAACCGTTGCTGACGGAATCGTGGCCGCTGCCCGTGAGATCGCAGAAACTGCGGACGTCAAAGCGATCTGCTGCTTCTCGCAATCAGGGACAACTGCGCTGCTCGTTGCACGCGAGCGTCCACGCGTCCCGATCATCGCGCTGACCAGCTACCGCTCGACAGCGCGCAGGCTTTGCCTGACATGGGGCACAAACTGCGTCGTGACGGGGCCAGTGGACCGCTTTAAGACCGCCGTAATCGCGGCGGTGCGTGCGTCGCTCAAGCAAGGCCTCGCCACCGAAAAGGACATGATTGTCGTCACCGCAGGCGTGCCATTTAACACGCCAGGCTCGACGAATATCCTTAGGGTTGCGCCGTGCGCAGAGAAATTGATTTATGCTGCCGATCCAGAGTAAGGTTACGAAGTAATTAACTTTGGGACCAGTCAGATGGATTTAGAACTTATTTTTGTGCTCGGTTGTGTTGTGACCGCATTTTCAATTCCTGCGATCGTGTCCGCCTTCTCTGACGGGCGGACACCGCGTTACCCTGCTTTGATTATTTTGATCGGCGTGGTGATGATCAGCTATGCGGTCAACGGACGACCAGGTTCGTTTACTTTCGACACCTTGCCAGATGTATTTGCAAAGGTCATTGGCCGTTATATCGGCTAATTCCACTTGCACCGACATAAGTTGCCCCCTATACGGCAGCTTCAACCCGCGCGACCGGCCAAAGTGGCATGCCGAGTCGTGCGTTTTACCGATACTCAATAGAGGAGACGGAAATGCCTAAGATGAAGACAAAGTCGAGCTGCAAAAAGCGGTTCAAAATGACTGCCACTGGCAAGGTCAAAGCGGGTCAAGCAGGCAAGCGCCACGGCATGATCAAGCGGACAACCAAATTCATTCGTGACGCACGCGGCACGACCCTACTTTCAGCTCCTGATGCGAAGATCATCAAGAGCATGATGCCATACGCGCGTTAAGGAGAATTTGATATGCGAGTTAAAGGTGGAACAGTCACGCACCGTCGTCACAAGAAAGTTCTCGACGCTGCAAAAGGTTATTACGACCGCCGCTCGAAGACCTTCAAGGTCGCCAAGCAGGCCGTTGAAAAAGCAAACCAGTACGCAACACGCGACCGTCACAACCGCAAGCGGAACTTCCGCGCGTTGTGGATCCAGCGTATCAACGCTGGCGTGCGCTCTGTTGATGAGACACTGAACTATTCCAAGTTCATCAACGGTCTGATGCTTGCGGGCATCGAAGTTGACCGTAAAGTTCTGGCCGATCTGGCCGTGAACGAGCCAGAAGCATTTGCGACAATCGTTGGCAAAGCTAAGGCAGCAATGGCGTAAAGCCAAAGCAATCGTCTGAATTAGGGGGTCACCTTTGCGGGTGGCCCCTTTTTTATTGGGATACGGTATCCGTCTTCGCGCGGAGGTCTGATATTGTAGGGCAACTGATATACACGCCAGCGACGCTGATTTTGACGTTTTCCTTGAAGACAGGAACAAACAACTCGCCAGCCGCGCAATTTCTTATCGCATCGATATTTTCGCCTCCCTCAAGGTCGAGTGAAACAACACTGATGCGTCGAGAGTTGGGGACATTGACGTAGCGCGATAGTTCGTTTTGGGCGCCCAAAACAATGAAGCGCTGCGGCAGGCCGCCGCCAAGCGCCCCCGCTGAAATGCCAACCCGTCGCGTTCCTTCGTCGCCCTGATCTAAATCCGTATTTTGAAGTAGCCCAATCGGCCTGACAAATCCTTGGCTACGCGTGATAATTTGATGTGCCGCCGTAAGGTCACGGATTTTGACCATGCCACCTCGGGTTATCACTTCGCAATCACCACAAATCCCAAAACGTTGGAACACGTTCGGATCAGGTTTGATATATGAGAAGCTCCAGTCGCGACGCCAGACGAATGGCGAAGGGTTTGGCTCCGGATTGGAAGATACAAGTTGAATAGTCATGACGAGTCTACTCTCTAAACATTTGCGCATTTGGCTCGCGGGCGTGATCGATAAATACAATCTTAAATTGTAGTCGAATTTCTTAATAAAAGATTAATAAAATGGTGAAATACCTATAATTTATGGAAAACTCCGAGCATAAAAGTCATTTTTTCGCGACTTACATCCTAGCTATGGCTGAGAATAAAGATTCTTCTTGTTGAGTCGATAACAGCCAAGTCGGTCTGGTCCGGTACGCGCATGAAACACACCCTTTAGGCGCTCCTTCGCCACCCTGAAATTTTCCCTCGCAACCTTTCTGCGTAAATGTGGTTGAATCACATAAATGCGCCGTTTTGCGCATCGAAACACCGAGGTTAAAATGATCAAACCCCACCTGAAATCTGGCACTGCTTTGCTGGTCTCGCTCTCTCTCGTTGCCCCTTTCCCTGCCTTCGCGCAAAGCGCATTTCCCTGCGTCGCCCCCAGCGGCGATGAAGTCAGCGACGCCGCAGGTTTCGCAGCAAACGTCCTTGCGTCGGGTAATACCGATCTGACCGCAGGCACCTGCACCCAAGACGCCCTCGATCAAGCCCTCGCCCTCTCTGCGGCCCCCGTTGAGGAAGTTGCACCTGTTGAGGAAGCTGCACCTGTTGAGGAAGTTGCACCTGTTGAGGAAGTCGCACCCGTTGAGGAAGTCGCCCCTGTTGAGGAAGTTGCACCTGTTGAAGAAGTCGCCCCCGCTGAGAAAGTAGCTCCAGCTGAAGAAGCCGCACCAGCCGTAGAACCCGTTGAAACTCCTGCAGAAGTTGTCGAAATCCTCGTGCCAGAAGCAGGTGAAGCTGGTGGTGAAGTCGTCACCGACGAAGAGCGCCAAGAGATCGCAGAAGCCAACGCCGTTGAAGTCGCGCCCTCTGCGGCCGCATCCGCAGACGCCCAAGCACCAGACGCCGAAGTCGTCACAGAAACGATCACACAAGAAGATGTGCGCACCAGCGACCAAGACTACTCCACAGCCATTGGCGCTGCTGAAGTCGAAACAGCTTCGGGCGAGGGCGGTCTTTCAAACTTTGAAAAGGCGCTGCTCTTGGGCCTCGGCGCTGTTGTTGTCGGCTCGGTTCTCAATAACGGCGACCAAGTCGTCGAGAACACAGGCGACCGTGTCATCGTGCAACGCGACGGCGAATTGCGCGTTTTGAAAAACGACGACCAGCTTTTGCAACAGCCGAGCGCGCAGGTGCAAACGCAGACCTTTAACGACGGTTCAACCCGCACAGTCGTCGCCTATGACGATGGCAGCCAAGTCATCACTATTCGGTCCCGCGATGGCGCGGTTCTGCGCCGCACATTGATCCGCGCCGCTGATGGGGCAGAGGTTGTCTTGTTCGATGACACCCGCGAAATCGCGCCTGTGAACTTCGCTGAACTGCCGACTTTGGACAGTTTGGAGGCGCAGCAAGATGCGCAAGACGCGACCCTCGTGACTGCTCTTGAACGCGCACTTTTCGCAGATGTCGGGCGCACGTTCTCGTTGCAGCAAGTCCGCGATTACAAGCGCGTCCGCGCTCTTGCGCCAGAGGTCGAAGTTGAAGCCGTGACATTTGCATCAGGCTCTGCTGCGATTGATCCAAGCCAAGCCGAAGCACTCGCCGACCTTGGCGTGACCATGCGCAATTTGATCGAGAACGATCCCTCTGCCGTGTTCCTGATCGAAGGCCACACTGACGCGGTCGGTGCGGCGAGCTACAACTTGGCGCTTTCTGACCGTCGTGCCGAAACAGTGGCCCTTGCGCTCACCGAATACTTCGCAGTGCCGCCGCAAAACCTGATCACGCAAGGCTACGGCGAGGCTGATCTCAAGGTGAAGGTCCTGACCAACGAGCGCGAAAACCGCCGCGCTGTCGTGCGCAACATCTCGCAGCTTTTGAACTAAGCCCAAAACCTGTCACCAGCCTGCCAATTTGTGGGCTGGTGACGCAACGGTGCACGCCCAGTGCACGCGCGGTGCACGTATAAAACACCGCAAACCTTGCGCCCACGCCGCCATTTCGCTAACTCCGCACTAACGGATTTGAGAGGCGGACCATGGACGATCTGAAAGCAAAATATCTCGACTTAATCGGCAAGGCAGACAGCTCTTCTGGGCTTGAGGATTTGCGCGTCGCGGCACTTGGTAAAAAGGGCGAGATCAGCTTGCAAATGCGCGAGCTTGGCAAGATGAGCCCCGAGGAACGCCAGACCGCTGGACCTGCGCTAAACGCCCTGAAAGACGAGATTAATTCGGCACTCGTCGCCAAAAAGGTGGCCCTTGATGACGCCGCATTGGACGAGCGCCTGCGCGGTGAGTGGCTTGATGTGACCTTGCCATCGCGCCCACGCGGCGAGGGCTCGATCCACCCGATTTCCCAAGTCACTGAGGAAGTCACCGCCATTTTCGCCGACATGGGTTTCTCGGTTGCCGAAGGCCCGCAGATCGAATCTGATTGGTATAACTTCGACGCGCTCAACATCCCCGGCCACCACCCCGCCCGCGCCGAAATGGACACATTCTACACGCACCGCGCGGAGGGTGATAACCGCCCGCCACACGTGTTGCGCACGCACACTTCTCCTGTTCAAATCAGGGGCTTAGAGGCAAACGGCGCGCCGATCCGCATCATCTGTCCGGGTCGCGTGTACCGTGCTGACTACGACCAAACGCACACACCAATGTTCCACCAAGTCGAGGGTTTGGCCATCGACAAAGACGTCTCCATGGCCAACCTGAAATGGTGCCTCGAAGAGTTCGTGAAATCCTTCTTCGAAGTGGACGCCGTCGACCTACGCTTCCGCGCCTCGCACTTCCCGTTTACCGAACCTTCAGCCGAAGTTGATATCCGCTGTTCATGGGACAACGGCACACTGAAAATTGGCGAAGGCGACGATTGGTTGGAAATCTTGGGCAGCGGCATGGTCCACCCCAAAGTGCTGCAAGCCGCAGGCGTTGATCCATCCGTCTACCAAGGCTTCGCCTTCGGCGTCGGCATCGACCGCATCGCCATGCTGAAATACGGCATCCCAGACCTGCGCGCATTCTTCGATAGCGACCTGCGCTGGCTGCGCCACTACGGTTTCCGATCACTCGATGTGCCAACGCTGCACGGGGGGCTTTCCAAATGAAATTCACACTCTCTTGGCTGAAAGCCCATCTTGATACCACGGCGACTGTCGATGAAATCTGCGAGGCTCTGACTGATCTGGGTCTTGAGGTCGAAGGCGTTGAAAACCCAAGTGAAAAGCTGAAGGCGTTCACGCTGGGTTACGTCAAACACGCCGAAAAGCACCCCGATGCGGATAAGCTGCGGGTGTGTAAAGTCGATACTGACGAGGGCGAGTTGCAGATCATTTGCGGTGCGCCAAATGCCCGCGAGGGGATCACCGTTGTTGTCGCCAAACCGGGTGTTTACGTGCCTGGGATTGATACGACGATTGGCGTCGGCAAAATCCGTGGCATCGATAGCTATGGCATGATGGCATCTGAAAAAGAGCTGGAACTCTCTGAGGAGCATGACGGCATTATCGAGCTGCCAAGCGGCGAAGTGGGTGAGCGCTTCATCGACTGGCTGGCCAAGAATGATCCGTCCAAAGTGGACACCACAATCGAGATCGCGATCACGCCAAACCGCCCTGACGCGCTAGGTGTGCGCGGCATTGCGCGTGACTTGGCCGCCCGTGGTTTGGGCAAGCTGAAACCGCGTGACGTGGACCCAGTTGAGGCGACATTCCAATCTGATCTGACGGTCAGCATTGATGAAGATACGCTGGACGGTGCCCCTGTTTTCATGGGGCGTTTGATTAAGGGCGTGAAGAACGGACCCTCCCCAGAATGGTTGCAAGACCTGCTGCGCGCGATCGGCCTGCGTCCGATTTCGTTCCTCGTCGATGTGACCAACTACTTCACCTATGACCGCAATCGCCCGCTGCACGTTTTTGATGCCGATAAGGTCAAAGGCAACCTGCGCGTTCACCGTGCGGTTGGTGGCGAGCAGATCGTCGCCTTGGACGATAAAACCTACACGCTGCAAACGGGTCAGATGGTCATTTCCGACGACAATGGCGTGCAAAGCATTGCGGGTATCATGGGCGGCGAGGCGACTGGCTGCACCGAGGATACCGTAAATGTATTCGTGGAAAGCGCCTATTGGGACCCGATCCAGATCGCTTATGCGGGCCGCGCACTCAAGATTAACTCCGACGCCCGCTACCGTTTTGAGCGTGGCATCGACCCTGCGTTCACCGCCGAAGGCCTAGAGCATGCCGTGCGTATGATCGTTGATAACGCGGGCGGTGAAGCGTCGAAAGTTGTTGTCGCGGGCAAGGTGCCAAACGTGGCGCGTGCTTATAAGCTGGACGCAAAGCGGGTGATTTCGCTTGTTGGCATGGACATCCCAGAGAGCACACAGCGCCAGACGCTGACCGCCCTTGGCTTCCGTCTTGAGGGCGATATGGCCCATGTGCCAAGCTGGCGTCCTGACGTGCTGGGCGAGGCTGATTTGGTAGAAGAAGTGGCGCGGATTGCGTCGCTGACCAAGCTGATGGGCAAGCCTTTGCCACGTGTGGCTGGTGTGCCAAAGCCGATCCTGACGACCCTGCAATCGCGCCAACAAATGGCGAAACGCACGGTGGCGGGTTTGGGTTACAACGAATGCGTGACCTATAGCTTCATCGACCGCGAGGCGGCGGCGATGTTTGGTGGTGGCGATGATGCGACGATGTTGCAAAACCCGATCTCGGCCGATCTGTCTCATATGCGCC
>Ga0208173_1000609_pt1 | contig 10372 bp, 9 predicted proteins | sample Colrivmet1555C02_FD_187669 | JGI IMG/M metagenome (GOLD analysis project Ga0208173, IMG submission 187669) | Estuarine microbial communities from the Columbia River estuary - metaG 1555C-02 (SPAdes) (version 2) | ecosystem: Environmental > Aquatic > Marine > Intertidal zone > Estuary | place...
CATCAGTGCGTATTTCTAGAAAGCCAACCAGCAGAAATAGCCCAACTAGGCATTCAAAAAAAGCAAGATAGCGCAGAAAATAATATCCTGATAGACTTTAAAGGAACGGATCAACCTGCATTCAACAAAAAATTCCCACTCATTATTGAACGATTGGCACAAAACAACCTCAAAGGCACAAACAATTATTTGTTTTGTGCCAGTGAGCAACAGGCCAAGCGCTTTAGTGATATTTTTGAAGCAGCTGAAAAAGAAGTGCCTTACAAAACGGTGGTATTGCCTATTCATAGAGGCTTTGAAATCCCTCTATTACATTTGGCTTGTTACACAGATCATGAAATTTTTGAACGATACCATAAATTTCATATCAAAAATGGCTTTGACAAAAAAGAAGCTATTAGCTTATCTGAGCTCAACAAATTAGAAATAGGAGATTACGTCACCCATATAGACCACGGTATAGGAAAATTTGGAGGACTACAGAAAATAGCCGTAGAAGGAAAAAAACAAGAGGCCATAAAATTGTCCTATGGAGAAAGAGATGTGCTCTATGTAAGCATTCATTCCCTTCACAAAATTGCCAAGTTTAATGGGAAAGATGGCAGCCCACCAAAAATATACAAACTAGGGTCTGGGGCTTGGAAAAAAGTCAAAGAAAAGACCAAGTCAAGGGTTAAAAAACTTGCTTTTGACCTCATACAAATCTATGCCAAGAGAAGGCTGCAAAAAGGTTTTCAATACGCGGCAGACTCTAGCTTACAGCACGAACTAGAGGCCTCTTTCCTCTACGAAGACACTCCAGATCAGCTCACTGCAACAGAAGACATTAAAAAAGATATGGAAAGTGAACGTCCTATGGACAGGCTTATTTGTGGAGACGTAGGTTTTGGTAAAACAGAAGTAGCTATTAGGGCTGCATTTAAGGCGGTAGACAACGGCAAACAAGTGGCTATTTTAGTGCCTACGACCATATTAGCCTACCAGCATTTTAACACCCTAACAGCCAGGTTAAAAGACATGCCAGTATCGGTAGATTACCTCAATAGATTTAGAAGCTCTAAAGAAAAAAAGGATATTTTAGAACGTTTGGAAAATGGCAGAATAGACATTGTCATTGGAACGCACCAACTGGTGAACAAAGCCGTAAAATTCAAAGATTTGGGGCTGCTTATTGTAGATGAAGAACAAAAATTTGGGGTGGGTGTAAAAGACAAACTCAAATCACTTAAAGAAAATGTAGACGTACTGACCCTTACAGCAACCCCTATTCCAAGGACTTTACAGTTCAGTTTAATGGCAGCGAGAGATTTGTCAGTAATTAACACTGCTCCACCTAACAGGTACCCCATTGAAAGCAACGTAGTGCGCTTTAATGAAACACTGATTAGAGAGGCAATTTCCTATGAAATTCAAAGGGATGGTCAGGTATTTTTTATTCACAATAGGATTGAAAATATTACAGAAGTAGCCGGACTCATTCAACGATTGGTGCCAGATGCCCGAGTGGGAATTGGCCACGGACAGATGGAAGGCAAAAAACTTGAAAACCTCATGAAAGCATTCATGGGTGGAGAATTTGACGTATTGGTTTCTACAACCATCATTGAAAGTGGTTTAGACGTGTCTAATGCCAACACCATTTTCATTAATAATGCCAATAACTTTGGCCTGAGTGACCTCCACCAAATGCGTGGTCGTGTGGGAAGAAGCAATAAGAAAGCATTCTGCTATTTCATTACCCCTCCTTATGAGGTCATGACGGCCGATGCCAGAAAAAGGATTCAAGCACTTGAACAATTTACTGCACTTGGAAGCGGCTTTAATATTGCCATGAAAGATCTAGAAATTAGAGGTGCTGGAGACATTCTTGGCGGGGAACAGAGCGGTTTTATTAATGAAATAGGCTTTGAAACCTATCAGAAAATTATGGCTGAAGCCATTGATGAGCTTAAAAACTCAGAATTCAAAGACCTTTACGAAGCACCAATAGAAGATGAAAACAAAGCCTTTGCCTTAGAAACCCAAATGGATGCAGATATTGAAATGTTATTCCCGGATGATTACATCAATAATACTTCTGAAAGACTCAAACTGTACACCACATTAAATGGCTTATCTAATGAAAGCGAGTTAGATGCTTTTGAAAAGGAACTTATAGACCGCTTTGGACCCATCCCAGACGAGACAAAGGACCTTTTACTAGCCGTCCAAGTAAAATGGATTTGCAACTATATGGGTATGGAAAAAGTAGTGATGAAAAAAGGCAAATTCTTAGGCTATTTTATTGCAAACCAACAATCTGACTATTATCAGAGTGCCCGATTTAGAAAGGTGTTGGCCTTTGTTCAAGCACACTCAAAACAATGCAGCCTAAAGGAAAAACAAACCAGAAGTGGTTTGAGACTATTATTAGTTATTGAAGGGGTACATAAAGTAAATAGCGCTTATAAACTACTGTCTAATTTTACAGCGTCTTAAGGTCTTTTATGGTCCTAAATGCAACGTCTACCTGAGCGTCGTTTACTATAATGGTAAACTCATTGGTCGTGGAAATTACCTCGTAAAGTACTATTCCCTCCCAGGCCAGTCTTTGAAAAATAAAGTAATAAATACCAGGAACAGAAACATTTTCTGCGGGTAATTTAACCGTAATTGAAGATAAATTTTCTGCTTTTTGGGTGCATTTTTCCGTTACAAAAAGTGTTTCAACAGTCTTGTCTAAGGCACCACTTACAACAATATTTAATTCATTCACCCCTCTAGAAGAAGTATAAAACACATCTTTATTCTTATTAATCTCCTTTAATAGCAAAGTTTGGTTTTCAAGAATACTGTCAGAAATTAAAAAAGTGAAATCTGTTAAAGAAGAACGCACGGTAATTTCTCCTATATTTTTCAAGACTTTAATGATCTTGTGGGTCGCTCTAAATTCCATGTCGTCCGACAGTCTTTTTAGTGCCATTACAATAGCGCCATTTCTGATGTCTTTTCCTAGTGCCTCTTCAATTTCCGGCATAATGATCCTAGAAAGGGAGGTGAGATTAATAATGCCCTGTGCTAAGGCACTTTGTAAAAAGGGTTTCTTTTTAATGTAATTTTCTACAACTGAAGAGATGGTTTTCATCTTAATAAATATAAATTGAATTTAAAATAAAGCATGCTTATTGTGCAAATTTAACACTTTGTTACAAATTAAACAAATTGTGTGTGGGTTAAAAATGATAAAAAGCATCCTTAAGGTGTTCTAAATCATATGAATGGGCTTTCATTGTAATGTACACAATGTCAAAACGAGCTTCTTTGTGCACCTTATGACGGTGCATATAATAATTTGCTGCCCTGATAAGGTGGTTTATTTTAGAGGGGGGCACCAATTGAATTAAAGGAACTATCGTTGGCGCTGTTCTTGTCTTTACCTCCACTACAATAAGAAAATTCTCATGCAGCGCAATAATATCTATCTCAGCTTTTCTGTGTCTGTAATTAACCGCCCTAATCTCATAACCCTTTGAAATGAGGTATTCTTGTGCTATGCGCTCTCCTTTAGCGCCCAGATCATTGTGGAATGCCATTTTTAAGATTTTAAAAAAAGGCCCGTTCTAACTTGGAGGGTATTTGTGTCGCTTCCATTTACAATCTAGAGAATTAAAACCATCTGGCCAACGCAAACACCCTAGTTAATATACTTAAAAACTTTTAAAAAGACCCCCTGAGCTCTTGACAAATTCCCTATTTTTGTAGGTAATTTTTTTTTTGCATTATGTCTCAAAATTCAGAAGCCTCCAGGTATACCATTACAGCAGCACTCCCCTATACCAATGGACCCATCCATATTGGTCATTTGGCAGGCGTGTACGTCCCTGCAGATATTTACAGTCGCTATCTCAGGGGTATTGGGAAAGATGTTGCTTTCGTTTGTGGAAGTGATGAACACGGCGTAGCCATTTCTATGAAGGCAAAAAAAGAAGGCATTACCCCCAAAGAGGTTATTGACAAATACCACGCTATGATCTCTAAATCATTTATAGATTTTGGAATCACTTTTGACCATTACTCCAGAACTTCGGGAGAAATGCACCATAAAACAGCTTCTGATTTTTTTAAAAAACTACACCAAGACCAGGATTTTATTGAAGAAATAACCCCACAATTATTCGATCCAGAAGCCGAGCAATTTTTAGCAGATCGTTTCGTAACTGGAACCTGTCCAAAGTGCGGTAATGAAGAAGCTTATGGAGACCAATGTGAATCTTGCGGGAGCTCTTTAAACGCTACAGAACTCATTAATCCAAAATCTACCTTGAGTGGTGCTATTCCAATTTTAAAAGAAACCAAACATTGGTTTTTACCCTTAGATAAATATGAATCATTTTTAAGAAAGTGGATTTTAGAAGGGCATAAAAAAGACTGGAAACCAAATGTTTACGGACAATGTAAATCATGGATAGAAGAAGGTCTTAAGCCTAGAGCAGTGACTAGAGATTTGGACTGGGGTATTCCAGTTCCTGTACCAGGAGGAGAAGGAAAAGTACTGTATGTATGGTTTGACGCACCTATAGGCTATATCTCCGCCACTAAAGAATGGGCAGCAAAAAACAATAAGGACTGGGAACCTTACTGGAAGGATGAAAATACTAAATTGGTCCATTTCATAGGGAAAGATAATATTGTTTTTCACTGTATTATTTTCCCTGCAATGCTTAAAGCGCATGGTGATTACATCTTACCAGAAAATGTTCCTGCCAACGAATTTCTAAACTTAGAAGGTCAAAAACTTTCTACCTCTAAAAACTGGGCCGTTTGGCTACACGAATACCTCGAAGCCTTTCCGGACCAACAAGATGTATTGAGATATACCCTCACAGCAAATGCACCAGAATCAAAAGACAACGATTTTACTTGGAAAGACTTTCAAGCTAGAAACAACAATGAATTGGTTGCTATTTTAGGAAACTTCATCAATAGAGGGGTTGTATTGACGCAAAAATATTATCAAGGCAAAGTACCCTCACCAGGCCATTTAGAAGCTATAGACTTAGAAACCCTTGCTGCATTAAAAGAATTTCCTGCCACTATTGCCAACTCTCTTGAAAAATACAGGTTTAGAGAAGCCAGCGGTATATTGATGCAAGTAGCAAGGCTCGGAAATAAATACTTGGCTGACAACGAACCTTGGAAACTTATTAAAACAGATCCAAAAAGAGTGGAAACGATTATGTATGTCAGTTTACAAATCGCTGCTGCTTTGGCAGTATTATCGGAGCCTTTTTTACCATTCACCGCAAATAAGCTCAATGAGATGCTACACTTAGCCCCTTTAAACTTATCTTGGAAAGATGTTGCTGAGAAAGAAGCCCTACTTCCTAGCGGTCATATCATAAATGAGGCACAGCTTCTTTTTAGAAGAATTGAAGACAGTGAAATAGACGCCCAAGTAGAAAAATTAAACCAAACAAAAATAGATAACGCCGCTATGGAAACTACTGTAGTTCCTCAAAAAGAAACTTCTAGCTTTGAAGATTTTAGCAAATTAGACCTGCGAACAGGCACCATTCTAGCTGCTGAGAAAATGCCAAAAGCGAAAAAATTATTGGTGCTCCAAGTCCAAACTGGCTTAGACACTAGAACCATAGTTTCTGGAATAGCAGAACACTTTAGTCCAGAAGAAGTGGTGGGTAAAAAAGTGACCGTACTAGTAAACCTCGCGCCAAGAGCATTAAGAGGTGTAGAAAGTCAGGGAATGATTCTTATGACGGAACAAAAATCAGGCAAATTGGTATTTGTAAACCCAGATGAAGATGGGGTGGCAGATGGTGCGGTAATCAGTTAACGTAAAGTAGGCCAAAAGACCGCAATTAAAAGCGGCTAAATTCACCTATAAATAAAGCCTGCTAAAGCGGGCTTTATTTTTTTAACTGCAATTACATATAAAATGCTTTTGACAGGGTTTAATTAATCTATTTGAACGCCTTTGTTTTGCAACAACAGCACCTCAGTACACAGTACTTCTGATTTATACTTAGTCTCCCCCTCGGGAGAGGTATAGGTTCTATGGGTAAGTTTGCCTTCAATGGCAATTTCCTGCCCCTTGTTTACATACTGCGCAATAATTTCTGCTGTTTTCCCCAGTCAATAATGGAATGCCACTGAGTGTCTGTAATTAAAACCCCTTCTTGATTTCTGAATTTTTCATTGGTCGCCATAGAGAAATTGACCACTGTTTTGCCACTTTCTAAGGTCTTTAACTCTGGTTGCACCCCCTAGATTACCAATTAACTGAACTTTGTTTCTGATTGCTTTCATAATATATATAATTTATAAGGTTAATAAAAGGACTGCCTTTGAAGCTTTATCCCTTTCACCCTACAAACGTAACAGCCACATCTCCTTATAGCCGGTATAAAAATATTTGTAGTCATTTACAGTCGTTTGTAAACGTTTAAAAATTAATGGGGCTCATGGCGTTTTATGGCCGCAAGAGAAAAAACACTAACTTTATAAGACCCTTTCTTTTTAAGTCGCAACTTACTTAATCATCCAACATGGAAAAAGTATGTCTTTGCTGTAAAGAGAAAATTAAAGGAAGAAGTGATAAAAAATTCTGTGGAGATGCTTGCAGAAACGAATTTCACAATACCTAAAACTCACCCTGCAATTCACTGGTGAGAAATACCAACAGACGCCTCAAAAAAAATTATCGCATTTTAGCAGAAGTTGCTTTAGTTGGTGGAAAAGGAAGAATCACAAAAAGTAATTTAATCCACAAAGGGTTCTTCTTTGACCTTTTTACATCTATTTATAAAACCCAGAAAGGGAATGACTATTATTTTATCTATGATCTGGGGTATTTAAAAATAGCGCCAGATTTGTTTGTGGTGGTGCAAAAATTTAAATGAAACACCTGCATCCAAATAGGAATAAGGGGTGCATCCAAATAGAATTGACACTATTGTTCAGTAAAAATTATTGTTTTTTCCACTGTTGACTACTGAGTTTCAGTGCAGCAATAACAATGTCTTTCCTACTAATTTGGCCTACCAACTTTCCGTCTTTTAAAACAGGGAGTCTTCTCCTGCTGTTGCTATGAAAAATTGTTGCTGCGTCAAAAATTGAAGCAGAAGCATCTATAGTCTCCACTTCTTTAGACATAAAAGAAGCCACGCTTTTATCTAATATTGGCAGGTTAAAATACCTGCTTTCAGAAATCTGTTTCATACAATCTGCCTCGGAGACAATGCCCACCAATTCCTTTTTGTCGTTGAGCACAGGCCCTCCAGAGATTGGGTATTTGGCAAAACATTCCATAACCTCTAAAATAGACTGAGTAGGTGAAAATGTAATGAGTGAGGTGGTCATATAATCAGATACTAAAATAGCCTCTTTTACACCTTCCTTTTGAACTTGTCTAACGCCTTGAAAACTTTTAATACCCATAATGCAACCCTTTAATAATCAGTTTAATATAATTAAAAAATAATTCCTTCGCAATTTTATTTAAGTAATTCATCTAAAGGTCGGGGCCAAAAAAACAAAATCACTTCTGCCTTAAACCAATAGAATAAGTGGTATTTTTAAAAAATATTTAAAACTCATTTCTTAAAAATACCTGGTATGAATACCTCAAAAGAGACACGAAAGGTATTGGGAATTATTGGTTGCGGGTGGCTGGGAAGTGCCGTAGCACAGTATTTTATTCAGTACAACTGGTTGGTTAAGGGCACCCGAAGGTCATTAGAAAAAATGGGTGGTTTAGAAACACTGGGTATTAAGCCTTTTAAATTTGAACTAGGCGCAGCAACTTTGTCACACGATTTTACTAAAAACCTAGACCTGCTTCTAATCAGTGTTCCGCCACAACTCAGGACAGGTGAAAATGACGCCTTCATAGACCATATGAAATCCCTGTCTAAAGACCTTTTAAAAGTACTTCCCAAAAATTGCCAAGTCATTTACACCTCATCTACAGGAGTTTATCCCAATAGCGGAGGTCCTTATTCTGAGCTAAGTCAGTGGACCGCAGACACAGATCGGGCACAAAAACTTTTAGCCGCAGAAAAAATTATAGCTACACTACCCCACAAAAAAACCACCATCAGGCTCGCTGGCCTAGTAGGGGCAGACAGAGAGCCCACAAGGTCTTTAAGTGGCAGAACCGCTATTTCAGGAGGAAATAAAGCAGCCAACCTAATTCACCAACAAGACGCGGTAAAATTAATTTGGTTCCTATCTCAAGTAGCAGATCCTCCTACTTTGGTCAATGGGGTATTTCCGCAAAAAATCAAAAAAGCAGATTTCTACAACAATAAAGCGCTACAATTAAATATACCACCACCCATTTTTATGGAAGCAGCGCAGCCTATAGACCGCTTAATTCAATCAAAAGTTTTTTTAGGATTTACTTATGACAAAGCCCTATTATAAATTGAAAAAAAATAGTTAGTTTTAGTCCCTAATCCTATTAGAAACAACCTAACAACAATTTCATGAAAAATTTACTAGTCCTTCTTTTGATCCTTTCTGGAGTCTCTTTAAAAGCCCAGGAAAAATCTGCATTGGAAAATCACTACAAAGCATTTTATAAACAAATGCGCACCCAAGGAGATATTAACGGAATTATTCAAGCCTTAACGCACTTAAATGTAATAGCGCCAAATACCGCTAGAAGAGACACCTTAGCCTATATATACAGTAGCAACAACCAACACATGCAAGCCTTAAATTTATTGGGTATTGAACGCTTGGGGGAAGACTCAGATTTAGCCGTCCAAGTAAAAGCCATCTCTTTAAAAGCCATTGAGCAACCCAAAAGAGCCCTTGAGCATTTTGAAGAATTGGCCAAAAGAAACCCCAGTGCTTATTTGTTATATGAGTTATCTGACTTAAAAATAGTCACAGGAGATAACAGTGGTGCAATGGTTACGATAAAGGAAGGACAAGCCATGACAAAGGCAGACATGAAATACGCTTTTTACGAAAGGCAACAGCCCTATGAGGTAGCCTTAAAATCTGCTTTTTTCCACTTAGAGGCACTGGTGATTTACAACACAGATAAAGAGAGAATTAAAGAAGCCATAGCTTTAATAGATAGGGCCTTAGTGTTATCTCCAAACTTTAATTTAGCCAGTCTGAGCAAGCAAGCCCTTGAATCTAGATTGGTTGTTCCAGAAGAAACGCCTAAAGACTAAGCTAAGTACCGTCATAAGGAACGAATTAAAAGACATGATTTAAACCAACACAAGAGATTAAAACCGCTCCTAAATTTAAGACAAGAGACAAAGACCTCTCTTAAATTCTAACCCAAAATTATTTACTGCTTTAAGCCCTTGAGACGCATGATTGAAATGCTATCTTGGGCTTTTTTTAATTCCAATAACTTGGAAACCTGGTCATTAGGCACTGCGATAGACAACACATAATGGGCTATTTTCCACTGACCGTCTTCAAGTTCCAACACCCCAGATCCCCTACAAATTCCCATTTGAGTGTCCAGTAATTCGTCAAACCAAACGGCGCTGTCATTGTGATAAATATGCCGTTCTAAGGAAGTAAAAGACCAGGCCTTGCCCGCATTAAAATAGGGCTTTGAAAAGGACTTAAACGCCTTATTCTCCCAATGTTCACCAGCATCTGTACCCACAAAAACACCTTCTTTGGTCATGAGGGAAAAGTACTGATCAAAATCTGCATCGGCGGCAGCCAAATGCCAAGCGTCTATTACTTTAGAAGCCGTTTGAACCACTGTAGGCGCTGAAGTTAATGTTGCAGTTCCTTGGGCAGAAACCCCTATGGAAAGGCAAAAAATAGCCATGGTCAAATAAGTTGGAAAGCTACAATTATTCATCTTTAAAATCATTTAAATTCACTGGCGCAACAGTATGTCTGTTGAGTTGTTCTTTTAAGGCATTATATGCAGCAATAGTTTCAAGAGTGGCTGCCTTAGGGTCTTGTGATTGGTTTATTAACGCTTGGGTCTTTAGCAAAAAAGTGCGTAGCAACCGCTGCCTGCTTTTCACCTCTGGAGTATTAAAATCTTCCGGGTAACCATCTTTGATAATAGCGCCCTCTTTTTCAATTAATTCAGCAACCAACATTTTTAAATCAGGCAATGAAATCACTGATTTTAAAGCGCCCATTCTCTGGTCAAGGGCGTCAAAAGAAGGCCATTCATTTACAATAGAGTCAGACGTAACAGACAAAGGACTAAATTCCGGCAAATCTGAATAATCTAAGGACAAATTGGTCCCAATTTCTTCTTGTTTGTCTACTTGCTTTTCACCGCAGGAAAACAGCCCCATTAAGGCTAAAAAAATGACTGTTTTTTTCATCTGTGAAAGATACGCAAATTAATAAAAGGGTATCTTTACTCCGCTTT
>Ga0208173_1000629_pt1 | contig 10118 bp, 8 predicted proteins | sample Colrivmet1555C02_FD_187669 | JGI IMG/M metagenome (GOLD analysis project Ga0208173, IMG submission 187669) | Estuarine microbial communities from the Columbia River estuary - metaG 1555C-02 (SPAdes) (version 2) | ecosystem: Environmental > Aquatic > Marine > Intertidal zone > Estuary | place...
CATTACTATCACTACCACTTGGAGAAACATATAATCTATTTGAACCAGACATTTCATTATCATACAAAGATGATGATGCTTCTACTCTATCTAATCTATTATCTACTGATTGAGAAAATGCTTCTAAATTACCTATACCTGCTATTGCACCTGAAATAAATGAAGCTGATATTGTATTAACATATAAGTTTTTATACCATTTAGAATTACTACCTAAGTCATATGTACTACCACTATCTGGAATAATTGATGAACTTAAATCTGCATTAAAAATAACACTATCCGATGTAGAATCGCCAATTGTAATTGTTCCACCTAATACAACATTACCCGATACATATAAGTTTGATGCAGTAATATCTCCGGATGCAGATATTCCACCTTTCAAATATAGTGAACCTGTATTTAGTTCATCCAATTTTGCTAAAGTAATTTCTCTTTCACCTACTGCGTATTGTAACGAGTCAGGTCCTTTGTTTACATATAATTCACCATCCACTAAAGATAATGAACCCGAACCTCTTCTTAATTGAAATATAGCTGCCATTTAATTCTATTATGTTTCTTATAAATATAAGAATATCTTTTTTCTTTTATTATAGTCCAAAATCCAAATCTACTATATCTGCCGCTGCACATGCTACATATAATTCTGCAAATGAACGTGCTGGTATGTTATTCCCATCCACATCGTTTAATTGTGCAGTTGATAAATCTACCACCATCCCTGTCAAACCACTACCATCTCCTACAAAGGATGTTGCGGTTACGCTTCCTGTTATTGTTTGTGAACCACTAACTTGTAATGAGCCTGTAAATGAATGTATATCATCGGAAGTATTACCAAATCTAGAACTACCACTTTCAAAAAGTACGGATGAAGAAATTACTGAAATATTGAATTGTCTGGCATTAACTGCTCCTAATATAGTTAGGTCGTTTGTTACTAATGCAGAACCACTAATTATTGTTTCACCGTGATTGACGGTAAGAGTATCGTTTACTTTTAAAGAACCAAACGAACCAGTTCCTTCTAATCTAATAGAACCTGTTACTGTGGAATTTGTTGTTAAAACACTTTCAATGGATTCAATTGAACCTGATTTTTTAAAATAAATCTTACCATCGTAAGTATTTACCGCTAATTCTCCTAAATTAAGTGAACCCGTATCAGGTACCTTACCCGATAACGCACTGCGTTTCAGCTGAACAATTTGTGACATATGTCTAATCCTTTAAAGTTATCTAACAAAAATGTAGTATATACTACGGATATAAATATATTATAAAATAAAAAACCCCTACTAAGAGGGGTTTTATTAATTTTTTTATTTGTTATTAGATTTCTCCACCATCTGGTCCGAATGATGCTGATATTTCTAAGTTGAATAATCTACTATGAACCGAGCCACTAAATGCTAATACATCACCAATTCCATAAAGAGAGCCACTAAATCCTTGTGCAGTTGTGATAGTTGCGATTGTTACATCGTTATATCTAAAATCAACGGAACTTGTTGTAGTTGCTACTTTATAAAGAGAACCACTACCTTGTATGTATCCAATACTTCCTGCAAATGGGTCAGAGTTGAAATCATAATCATCCGGTCTCATCGATGCGGTTACACCTGTTAAGTATGTACCATCTCCTTTGAATGCTGATGCGGTTATTGCTCCAGTCAAATTAATTGAACCTGATGTGGTTGAGCCTGCTACTACAAATTCTACAACTTCATCAGTTGAACCCGATTTGTGCATAAAGGCTTTACCGTCATAGGTATTCAGTGCTAATTCGCCTAAATCTATATTTGCGGTTGTAGGTATCGAACCCGATACCCCGGAGCGTTTTAATAATATTTTTTGTGCCATATTGTTGTTATTTCTTTATTTTGTTTTATTAATAAGTTCCTCCGTCTATTAATGTTTCTAATGTTGTTATTCTAGCATTACTTGCACTTACCGATGTTGCAATTGAACCACTAAATGTTGAATATCCGGTTGTAGAAGTAATATCAACCTGTATTGAACCACTTACTACTGTTTCTGCATTTAATTTAGTTTTAACTCTTGCATCAGTATAGTAAAGGTTTGTTCCTTCTGCTACATCCGTAGTATTAAATCCTGTAAAATCTGCGTTGTTTAATACAATTTGCGAAGAACCACTTACAATACCGGCTGGTAATAATGATGTTACTTGCGAAGAACCACTTACAGTACCGGCTGGTAATAATGGTGTTACTTGCGAAGAACCACTTACTATTCCTGCTGGTATAGAACTGATACTTGCGTATGTAATTTGCGAAGAACCACTTACTACACCATCAAGATCTAATTTAGTTTTAATAGTAGTATTAATCGAAGAAGTAAATGAATTTAAACTTCCAGTCGATGTTTCTAATAAACCTAATCTAACATTTTGTGCAGTTTGAGAAGATGCGAATGAAGAACTCAATAATAATTGAGATGCTGCACTTGCACTAAATGATGTTGCTACTGAACCACTAAAATCTCCCGTTACACTTGCTACACTCGCAGATAATGAAGTAATACTTGCATTACTTGCTGAAAATGAAGTTGCAATTGAACCACTAAATGTATCAAATCCGGTTGTTGAAGATATAGTAATTTGCGAAGAACCACTTACTACTGAATCACCACCTGCTCTTAATAATTTACTTTCAGCTCCTGCTGCTCCTGCCTTCCAATAGTCGTTTGTAGAATCCCAAAGTAAAGAACCACTTACCGTATTAGGTGCAGTTGGGTCTTTAACTAATAAACCACCATTTGCAGCGCCAGTACCATTTAATTCAATGATGTTATCACCTAATTGAACTACATTTGATTCTACTGCGGTTGTTGTACCTCTTACAGTAAAGTCACCTAATACTACAACATTAGAACCAGTAAATTCAAATGCCGTTTTTAATGCGGATGAATATGAGTTTAATGCTGCTACTGAAGTATCAACACTAGCTGATTTGGATTCTAAATTTGTTAATCTAGTTAAGTTTGAACTACTTACAACATTCAATGCATCTATACTAATTTGTTGAGATGCTGATGAACTATTTAAAGCCGTTACCGAAGTATTAACACTTGCACTAAATGAATTTAAGTTTGTAATACTTACACCCTGTGAGTCATTTGTAGTTTTAGCTGCTGATGCTGATGCTATTAAACTTCCACTTACTATACCGATTTCAGTTAATCTAGTTTCTGCAGATGCAGTAAATGAATTTAAAGCGTTAGTCGATGTATTAGAAGAAGTGTAAGAGTTCAATGCATCAATAGATGTTTGCTGTGATGCTGATGAACTATTTAATGCTGTTACTGAAGTATTTAAACTTGCAGTAGTTGAGTTTAAATTAGTTACTGAAGTGTTTAAACTTGCAGAAGTTAAATTTAAATTCGTAATACTTACACCCTGTGAGTCATTTGTTGTCTTAGCTGCCGATGCTGAAGCGATTAAACTTCCACTAACAACTCCGATTTCAGTAAATTGAGTTAATGCTGAAGAACTAAATGAGTTTATGTTTGTTATTGAAACTCCTTGTGAATCGTTTGTAGTTTTAGCCGTTGATGCTGATGCTATCAAACTTCCACTTACAACGCCGATTTCAGTTAATTGTGTTAATACTGAAGAACTGAATAAGTTTATATTTGTAATACTTACACCCTGCGAATCGTTTGTAGTTTTTGCTGCCGATGCCGATGCTATCAAACTTCCACTAACAACACCAATTTCAGTTAATCTCGTGTTAGCCGAACCACTAAATGTATTTAAATTATCAATACTCGTTTGTTGAGATGCTGATGATAAATTTAAATTAGTTACTGAAGTGTTTAAACTTGCAGTAGTTAAGTTTATATTTGTAATGCTTACACCTTGCGAATCATTTGTTGTTTTAGCTGCTGATGCTGAAGCGATTAAACTTCCACTTACAACTCCAATTTCAGTAAATCTAGTTTCTGCAGATGCAGTGAATGAATTTAATGCAGTTGTAGAAGTATTAGAAGAGGTATAACTATTCAATGCATCAATCGATGTTTGTTGAGATGCAGATGATAAATTTAAATTGGTTACTGAAGTGTTTAAACTTGCAGTTGTAGTATTAATATTAGTAATTGAAACTCCTTGCGAATCATTTGTTGTCTTAGCAGCGGATGCTGAAGCAATTAAACTTCCACTAACTACACCTATTTCGGTTAATTGAGTTAATGCTGAAGAACTAAATGAATTTATATTTGTAATACTTACACCTTGTGCATCATTTGTTGTTTTTGCTGTTGATGCTGATGCAATTAATGAACCACTTACTACACCAATTTCAGTTAATTGTGTTAATACTGAAGAACTAAATGAGTTTATGTTTGTTATTGAAACACCTTGTGAGTCGTTTGTAGTTTTAGCTGCTGATGCTGAAGCGATTAATGAACCACTTACAACTCCAATTTCAGTTAATCTTGTATCAACACTTCCTGATTTAGATTCTAAATTATTTAATCTAATATCTTGTGTATCATTTGTAGATTTTGCAGTTGATGCTGAAGCGATTAATGAACCACTTACTACACCAATTTCAGTTAATCTTGTATCAACACTTGCGGTATAGTTTCCTAATGTACCATTTTGAGTTAATTGAGATGAACTGAATGAGTTTAGATTTGCTATTGAAACTCCAGCTCCACTTCCTACCGATGCACTTAAAGCTGCAATTGAAGATGAAATAGAACCACTAAAATCACCATATCCAGTTGTGTTGGAAATAGTAATTTGAGATGAACCACTTACTACTGAATCTCCACCTGCTAATAATACTTTAGATTCAGAATTCTTAACTCCTGCTTTCCAGAAGTCATTTGTTGAATCCCAAACAATTGAACCGGTTGCGGTATTTGGTGCAGTTGCATCTTTTACATACAATCCACCATTAGAAGCCGCACTTCCGTTTAATTCAAGTATATTATCACCGATTTGAACAGTTGTAGAATCTACAATAGTTTGAGTACCTCTAACCGTAAGGTTACCAGGAATAGTTACATCACCACTAAATGTTACATTAGCACCACTTGCAGTAAATGCTTGTTTTAATGAAGATGAATATGAGTTTAATTCTGCTATTGAAGTGTTTAAACTTGCAGTAGTTAAGTTTATATTTGTTATTGAAACGCCTTGTGAGTCGTTTGTTGTTTTTGCAGCGGATGCTGATGCTATCAAACTTCCACTTACAACGCCGATTTCAGTAAATCTATCATTTGCAGAACCTGTGAATGTATTTAAAGCGTTAGTCGATACATTTGAAGATGTATAACTATTTAATGCTGCTATTGAAGTATCAACACTAGCTGATTTAGATTCTAAATTTGTTAATTTAACATCTTGTGTATCGTTTGATGTTTTTGCTGCTGATGCTGAACTAATTAATGAACCACTAACAACTCCTATTTGAGTTAATTGTGTTAATACTGAAGAACTAAATGAGTTTATATTTGTTATAGAAATATCCTGTGAATCATTTGTTGTCTTAGCAGCGGATGCTGAACTGATTAACGAACCTGAAATAGTTGCTAATGCACTATTTTGAGTTAATTGAGAACCACTAAATGTATTTAAGTTTGTTATTGAAACGCCTTGTGAATCATTTGTTGTTTTTGCAGCCGATGCTGAACTAATCAATGAACCAGAAATAGTTGCTAATGCACTATTTTGAGTTAATTGAGAACCACTAAATGATTCTAATGAAGTAATTCTAGCACTTTGAGTTGTAAATGTTTGTGCAACTGAAGAACTAAAATCACCTGTTACCGATGCAACTGATGCTGATAATGAAGTAATACTTGCATTACTTGCTGAAAAAGAAGTTACTACTGATGCACTAAAGTTACTAATGTTACCAGTTAAATCTGGGATATCATTTTGGCCTTCTCCTAATAAGTATAAAGTTGAACTACCACTTGCGTAGTAAGGAACACCTTTAACTAATCCGTTATAAGTTCCTGCAGGAAATGTATTTGGTGCATTATTTCCAATTAAGAATCTATTTACTGCCTGTACTGAGCCACTTGCGGTAGCTGCGAATACCATACTACTACCATTTGTTGTAGTAAGATTTGATGAGCCGGATACAATTATTAATTCACCTTTTTGGAACGATGCCGTTGCTGCTGAAAGGGATTCTAAACTACCACGTCTGTGTCTAATGATTTGTGCCATATTTTTGGATTGGTTATTCTATTTTGTTATTCTACTGCGTTATTATATAGTATTCCGATATAAATATTAATTTTTTAAGTAACCATTAAGTAAAGTGGATTATATTTTAATATATTATTTATTATTATATTAAAACTCCCCTGCATCTAAGTTAGAAGATGTAACAAATAACTCTGCATCAGTTGCAAATGTGGTATCTACTGTTGATGCCATTGTAGAACCTGATGTGAAGTTTGCGTTAAATATATCAATGACTTGTTGAGAACTACTTATAATACCATTTGGAAGATTTGATACAACACTTCCTATTTGTATTTGTGTCCAACCATTCACATTTCCTACATTTGTAGTATCAGTTAATACAAATAATGTAGAATCATCTTGTTGAAATACAACTAATCCCTTATAAATATTAGCAGCTGATAAAGCATAACGAGCTGCCTGATTTGCTAAACTAAATCTAGCATCAACCGGGTCACTATTCGTTATGTTAAAACCACTAGGTAATATAATTGCCATTTCTTATTGTTCTATTTTATGTTAATACATATGTTATGCTACTTCCTGCACCACCTGCTTGTAAAGTACCTATCCTATAAACTTTATAACTACCAACCGTCGTTAATGTAAACGAACCAAATACACCAAACCCACCTGTTGTGATATTTGTTAAGTTTGATAGTGAACTATTAAATACTATATAATGGTATTTATCACCAGTCCAACTTATTGTTACACTTTGTCCACTTGCCGTTGTTGTACCTTTTGCAATCGTTCCTATCGTTCCACCCAATGTAGTATCCCATGCACCAATATTTTCTAATTCTCCTGCAGTAAATGATGTTGCCGTACTTGCACCATATCTTAAACTTCTAATTTTTGTATATGTAGTAGTTGCGGTTGATGTTGTTGTAGTATCAGGAATATTCTCACCTGTTGGAGATGCGTAGTTTGCAGTTGCAGTTAAACTAATTGAAGTAGAACCCGTTGCCGAACCTGTTACATAATAAGGTGATGCCACATTTGTTGTCACACTTGTCAAATTCCAATTATTAGATGGATTTGCTGATGATGATGTAAATGAAATACTACCGGTTGCACCTTGTTCAATTTGATTTGAAGTAGTTCCTAATTGAATTGTTGTAGTTGGTGTCAATGTAGGTGCTGCAGGATTTGTTTTAGATACTGTTCCTGTTGTAGTAGTTGATGTTTTATATAAACTATTATCCAATGGAGAACTTGCCGTATATTCTAATCTATATGTGTGAGAACCCGATGTTGTCGTACTATATGTTAATGATGTTCCACTACCAACTTGTGTTAATAGAGTTGCTCCTTCGTATAAAGATGCACTTACTAATGTATATCCCTGATTACTCCAAGTTCCATTAACTGAATATACATCGGTTACATTATTAAATCTATCAGTTGCAAATCCACTTGTAGATGCTGCCACCGATGTTGGTTGTGTTGGTGTTCCAAAAATAAATTTAAGAACTCCATCTACGAATGTTACTGCGGTATTACTATCAAAATCTGCAACTTCAATTCCGGTAAGATTTTGAACACTATTAGTTACATAGTTAATGAAACCACTACTTGCACTCAAAGTTGCCAATGAAGCCGATACTGATGAACTTAAACTCGTAATTGATGCTGCACTTCCACTTAAAGTTGATGCAATTGAAGAACTTATAGAAGAAGATATTAAAGCTTGAGATGAAGATACTGATGCACTAACAATTGCAACTTCTATATCGGTTGCTATAACTGATAAAGAACTACTTAATGATGCACTTACAATATCAATAATAGATTGGGAAATAGAAGAACTTAAAGTATTTAAAGTTGCATTACTCGCGCTAAATGATGTTGCTACTGAAGAACTAAAATCACCAGTCACACTTGCTAAAGTTGCATTACTTGCCGAAAATGCTGTTGCTACTGAAGAACTAAATGTACTGATGTTACCTGTTAAGTTGATTGGAGTATTACCATCGTTTCCTAACAAATATAAAGTTCCACTACCACTATCGTAATAAGGAACTCCATTTACTAAACCACCATAAGTCGATGCTGGAAATACATTTGGTGCTGAACTACCAATTATAAATCTATTGGTAGCTTGAACTGAACCACTTTCAGTTGCTGCGAATATAATAGATGAACCATTTGATGAAGTAATATTAGATGAACCGGTTACAATTAAGATTTCTCCTTTTTGTAGAGAACCCGTAATTATCGATAATCTTTCTAATCTACCTCTTTTATGCTGTATTAATTGAGCCATCTATATTATTCTTAATTTACTTTATTATTTATAAGTATAACTTTTAATTATTTAAAATTCTCCTTGGTCAATAATATTTGAAGAAGTAAGATATACTTCCAAATCGGTTGCAAATGTATCTCCTAATGATGATGTGTATGAATGGAAAGATGCAGTTGTTGTATAAGATGTAGTTATGGCTCTTAAACTCGCACTTACTGATTGACTTAATGCGGTAACAGATAATGAACTTCCACTTAATGTTGCAGCAATTGAAGAACTTATAGAAGAAGATATTAAAACTTGTGATGCCGATAAAGAAGAACTTATTACTGCTACTTCTATATCCGTTGCTATATCACTATATCCAATTGTTCCACTAATGTATATTTGAGATGAACCCGATACAACCCCAGCTGGCAAAGTTGCCCCTACATTATTTGTTATAATATTTATAATAGATTGTGATAACGATGATACCAATGATTGAGATACAATCGTATTTACCGATGCACTAAAATCCGTTCCTATTTCTGCAGATTGTTGTAATGCAGAACCACTCTCTATTTGTTTTAATCTTATTAAGTTTGCCATATCCTATAAATATCTTTTATTCTTTTAACTTACCCATAACATAAATATCATTTATAGTCACATTATCGTAATCTATGTATTGTTCATTTAAAGTTATTACTACATTATTTCCAACTTCTTTTATTGTATAGTTTCCTGGAATATGTAAACCAAATACTAAAACTTCAAAATTATTAGGTGATGCTCCTTCCGTTCCATAATCTAATGTAACATTGTATATTGTTAATGTATTTGTATTATTGTCAAATTCATCAACATTTCTTTGTACATATCTTGCACTATGTTCTAATATCTCTTGATAAAACTCTGATATAATTGTTTTGTTATTTACAACTTTTATTGGATTTGGATTAGAACGGGTATATGATTGATATGAAGCCGATGATGGTAATTCTATATTTAACAAACTTCCTGTCAAATCAGTAGACACTAAATTATTAGGATTTATTTTTGGTATAATCCTATTCAGTTTTCTACTATTTGAATTAAATTGTTTAAGCATATTGTTCTATATCTCCTTTTATTTCAATATAATCATCATCATCCAAATTAAATTCAAAATTAGATTTTATAAATTTAATCAATAAACCACTTCCACCTTCTTCAACTATATAATCTCTTGCACTTATACTTTGTGTGTTAATATAAACTTGTAATCTATCTTGTGTAGTTCTGTATTCAATTTCTCTTAATATATCTACAAATCTCCAACCTGTAGCTTCAAAAATAAAATGAGTTGCGTTTGTTAAATCTTTTGGAGTTAAAACGGCTTTACCTGGGTTTCTACTGATTTTTTGTGTTATATCTAAAAGGCTTCTTTTCATTATACATTTATGAATTTACCAGTTATAATAATTTCATCAGTCGAAGTTACATCAAATCCTAAATTAGCAGAAATAAAATTAATTGTTAAAGTATTTGAAGTACCTGTACACGTAAAATGTGTAGTTTGATAATATCTAACACCATTTATATAAACTTTAATATCATATGTTAAGCTATTTACTGTTAATCCAGCCGATATTACTGATTGTAATTGAG
>Ga0208173_1000695_pt1 | contig 9517 bp, 8 predicted proteins | sample Colrivmet1555C02_FD_187669 | JGI IMG/M metagenome (GOLD analysis project Ga0208173, IMG submission 187669) | Estuarine microbial communities from the Columbia River estuary - metaG 1555C-02 (SPAdes) (version 2) | ecosystem: Environmental > Aquatic > Marine > Intertidal zone > Estuary | place: USA...
CCTGTTGCTTCAAGGTATTTTAAATCGTATTTATTTTCAATAGCAGATTTGGTAAAACCATCCCATTCATCCAAACAATAGCCCAGTTCGAATTTCTTTATGGTCTCATCCGTAAAACCGCGCTCTCTAAAATAAGAAAGCCCTATAGCTTGGCCTGCGGCCGATGTCAAAAGGACTTCCGAAAAATAACGCGCTGCATATTCAGACACCAAATACATACTCTCCCTTTCATTGGCAGCCTCCTTTTGCTCGTCGGATTGAATGGTTTCCTCAATCTCAATTTGATATTTTTTAGCCAAATACCTAATGGCTTCAGGATAGGTAAAGTGCTCGTGTTCCATGACAAATGCCACCACATTACCACCCTTGCCACTAGAAAAATCTTTCCAAATTTGTTTTACAGGAGAAACCATAAAACTCGGAGAGCGCTCCTCTGTAAACGGACTGAGTCCCTTATAATTAGCCCCCGATTTTTTTAATTGAACAAAGTCGCCAATGACTTCCTCAATTCTAGCGGTTTCGTAAACTTTATCTATGGTATTCTTTGAAATCAATTCAAATGCATTTAGTCCATAAAAGTAACAAATAAAGACCGCTTTAAAAAGGAATAAAAAAAGCCGCTTGCCATTTAGGCAAGCGGCTTATAAACTGCTATAGTATTCAAATATAATTACAAGTCAAACCTCAGTCCTAAAGACAAATTATTTCCCGCAATAGTGCCACCGCCAAACATAGGATTAAGATCGTATTTGGCGTAAATCTGAGTGCCTCACCTTCCAGCATAGGCACTAATTCCATAAACTATGTCTGTAACGTCATAACCCTGTTTGAATTTTTCTTTAATACGCTCTCCATTGAGGGTGTATTTTAATTTTTGTCTGCTCCCTAAATTAACCCCTGCATAGCCACCAATACCTATTCTAAACGAATTATAAATACTGTATCTCATTTTATTTTTAGTCACCATCCTATCTGAGGCACCAAACTCTAAATGCATAGGAAACACCAAATTATCTACCCTAAACTTAGATTTCCTGAGTTCATACTCAAAGCTTTGCAAGCTAGTTACACCCTGGTCTACGGAAACATACTGATTGTTTTTAGGACGGAGCCCATTAAGTTGAAAACTCACCCCATAGTTTAACCGCACAAAATTACTCTGCACCAACCGGGTGCGCCATTCCCAACCAATCTCTAAAAACCTACTGCCTCCCAGTTGAAAATCAAAATCTTCCATTCCAGTTACCTCTTTGTCAAAATTGACCAAATTATTAATCCCCATAGAAATAACTAAATCCGAATAGGTTCTAATGTCGTATTGCAGGTCCTTGTCCTCTAATAAGATAAGTGGTTTGCCATTCACATTAACCGAAAAACCAACCCCTTCTTCTAAATCAGAGGCGCTTGTTTTTATTTTAGCAATCTGACCGTTATTGCGTTTTAATAAGGCAATCTCTAAATCAATAATAGCTGTTCTGGCCTCAATATTTTGTGCCCGCAAACTAGCTGCCTCTCTTTTGAGCTCAGCTGCAGTCTGCGCACTAATTTCTCCTCGCTTTAAACGCTTCTCAATCTCCAACACAGTAATTTTCAAAGCCTCCTTTTCTGTTTGCGCAACAGCTATTTTCTTTTTTTCTAGGGCGGCAATTTTGGTTTCAGTATAAGCGGCATTTTCTACGTCTGTGATAGGATAATCGCTTACTTTATCTTGTGCAAAACTACAAAACATTGCTCCGAAAATAAGGGCAAACAGCACCATTTTTAGAGAAAACAGCTCAATGCGCTGCAGGCATTTAAATTGATGCAATTTATTCCATTTTACTTGTGTTGTCATTGGTTTTATTTTAGTCATTTATATAAGTCTTCGGTGATTAATTATTGGGGGTCTGAGCCATGGACTGTGACAGTTTAATCACATTCAGCTTTAACTCTTGAATGACCTTAGCCCTAAAAGTGGTATTTAAGGTCTTTTTCTACTTCAAACAACAACTCATTAGCCACCGCCAAATAGGCACTGTCTCGGGCCATCAGACCTTTAGAAAGCGCTATGGCTTCTTGTGGGTTTTTATGCATTTCAGTAATTGCATGAGCCAATAATACCGTTATTTCATTATCCAAGTCGCTCTTTTTAAATGGAGCATACTCCTCCATTTCAGGAGGTAAAACAACTGCCAAACCCTCTTCTACATCGGATGGGTCGTGCATATTAGGCAAAACTGAGGAAAGGGTTTGTTCTTGCGCTAATCTCAAATCAGCACTAGAGGTAGAAAGTGTTTTTTTAGCCACCACTTTAGTAGCAGTAGAATGGTCAATACCCTGCTCCAAAATCAACTGTTGCGCGCTATTAGACACCACTAAAGAAGGGGCTTTAATGGTTGCTCCTGTCACTCCAATAGTAGGGGTAGTTGAATGCGTATTCACTATAGCTGCTGGAGTTGTCCTTAAATTCCACACAAAAGGACTGAGTAGTAATCCCGCAACCATGGCTGCTAACGCCCACTTTCTAAGGGGTGCTTTATGGGCCACTTTTTTAGCCTTTGGATTGTTGACTACATCCTGTTGTTGCGCTACCCCATCTAATTGTTTAGAAAGGGCTTCCCAAACAAGCTTTCTAGGCATTGTTTCCATGTCTTGGGCCTGATCGCTGAGATACTTTTCTAAATTATTTTTTTCCATGCTGGCTTGTTTTAAAAGATTCAAGGCGTTGTTGTAATGTTTTTCTGGCCATGCTCAACTGTACTTTTGAAGCAGCCACAGAAATACCCAGTTCAGTTGAAATTTCATGGTGTGAATAACCATCCAATACATAAAGGGAAAAAACCAAGCTGTAATTTAAAGGCAAGGAATTTACCTCATGCAATAAATATTCTAAGGATGGCCGTGTTTCAGCCTCAGGCAATTCCAAAACGACAGAATCTGGGGCTTCAATTTCTAAAGTACCGGAATCTGAAAAATTAAAACTGTTATTTTTACGAAGCTCATCCAAACAAATTCTAACGAATATTTTTCGCATCCAGCCTTCAAAACTGCCGTTAAAAGAAAAGGTGTGTAGCTTACCAAATACCTTTAAAAACCTTCCATGAGTAAGTCTTCTGCACGTGATTGATCTCTAAAATATCTACAACAAATAGCGTACATCTTAGGAGAAAATCGATCGTAAAGCGTTTTTTGGGCTGTACGATGTTCTGCCAAGACACCTTCAACGAGTTGTTTTTCAGTAGTGTATATTGGAATTATTTTCAAAAGAATTAAACAGCTTTATCTTAAAGACGCTGAAAGCTTAAAAAGGTGACAAAATAAAATAATTATTTTTCTCGCTCTACCACAAAACGAACCATAGTGATTAAAGCGTTTTTATAGACTGAGTCTGGATAGCCTGCCAATAATTCAAGGGCCTGGTCTTTATAGGCATTCATCTGCGTAGTAGCATATGAAAGACCTCCGAGTGCTTTGACAAGCGCAATTAGCTCATGTACCCTTTTTCTGTCTGTATGGTGGTTTTTCACTGTATTGATCATCCATCTTTTTTGATCTAGGTCTGCTTGTTGCAAAGCGTGAATTAATGGAAGGGTCATTTTTTGCCCCTTAATATCTATCCCAGTAGGTTTTCCAATAGATTTTGTGCCATAATCAAACAAGTCATCTTTAATTTGAAAAGCCATGCCTATAAGGCTTCCAAATTCCCGCATCTTTTCCACCTCTTCAGATCCAGGGCTTACAGAAGCCGCGCCCAATGCGCAGCAAGCTGCTATGAGTGTAGCCGTTTTTTGGCGGATAATATGGTAATACACTTCTTCAGTAATGTCTAACCTTCTGGCTTTTTCAATTTGTAACAGCTCTCCTTCGCTCATTTCTCGAACGGCAACAGATATTATTTTTAAGAGATCAAAGTCATCGTTATCTATGCAGAGCAACAAACCTTTTGAGAGTAAATAATCACCCACCAATACGGCAATTTTATTCTTCCAAAGGGCGTTAATTGAAAAGAAACCGCGCCGTTTGTCTGAACCATCTACCACGTCGTCATGCACTAAAGTGGCCGTATGAATAAGCTCTATAACAGATGCACCGCGATAAGTACGTTCCTGAACGCTGCCACCAGAAAGCATTTTTGCTGTTAAAAATACAAACATGGGACGCATTTGCTTCCCTTTCCTATTGACTATATAATAAGTAATCCTGTTGAGCAAGGCTACTTTTGAACTCATAGACTGAAAAAACTTCTCTTCGAAAAGAATCATTTCTTGTTCAATAGGCGCTTTTATTTGGTCTGTGATTTTCAAAAAATAGGATGTTTTATAGCGAATTGACGCCAAGTAAATTTAGGTAATTCAAGGGAAACAACCCGAATATTACGCCGCTAATTAACGTCCCTGATAAGCTGCAATACGGACCCTGAAACCGCTGCAAAAAACCAAATAAAATTAGAATCAGCTGCCGCTACAAACCGCTATTAAAAAAAATAGCCCGGCGGAGCCGGGCTAAATAGATTAAATATTTAAGAAATCCTAGGCCAACATTGTTACTGGGTTTTCTAAAAATGCTTGTAATGTTTGCAAAAAGGCTGCTGCCGTAGCACCATCCACAGTTCTGTGGTCACAAGCCAAAGTAATTTTCATAGTATTTCCAACCACTATAGCGCCCTCTTTTACAACAGGCTTCTGAACAATTGCGCCTACAGATAAAATAGCAGAATTGGGTTGGTTTATGATAGAGGTAAATTCTTGAATACCAAACATACCTAGGTTAGACACTGTAAAAGTACTTCCCTCCATTTCAGCAGGAGTTAATTTCTTGTCCCTTGCTTTTCCAGCCAGGTCTTTTACTGCAGCGCCAATTTGAGACAGACTTTGTTGGTCTGCAAAACGAACTACAGGCACCACCAAACCATCTGGAACCGCTACCGCAACACCCATGTGAACATGACTGTTAAAACGGGTAGTGTCTCCCTGCCAAGTCGTGTTAACTTGTGGGTGTTTTTTAAGTGCCATAGCAGACGCTTTTAAAACCATATCATTAAAAGATACTTTTGTGTCTGGCAAACTATTGATCTGAGCTCTAGACGCCATAGCGTTGTCCATAGCTACCTCAACGGTTAAATAATAATGAGGTGCTGAAAACTTAGACTCCCCTAAACGCTTGGCAATTACCTTACGCATTTGAGAATTTTTAACCTCTGTGTAATGCTCTTCGCCAGCAGCCATTACTGGTGCCTGGGCTGAAGCAGTTGCTGAAGTAGTCGCAATTGATTGTGCTGCTGCAGGGGTGAAACGTTCTATATCAATTTTTACAATCCTCCCTTGCTCTCCGGTCCCTTTCACTTCTGACAAAGAAATTCCTTTCTCTTTGGCTAATTTTTTTGCCAAAGGCGATGCGAAAATTCTTCCTGTCTGAACAGATGCATTGACCGCAGTAGCGTCTGCTACTGGAGCTTTTGGCGTTGGAGTTGCAACTGGCGCAGCTGCTGTGTCATTTACCGCTACTGGAGCGGTTGCAACTGTTTTAGCAGCTACTGGAGCAGCTACTGGATTGAGTGCTGCTGAGATATCGGCCCCTTTAGGGCCAATAATAGCTAATAAGGAATCTACCGGAGCAGCTTCGCCCTCACCTATACCAATATGTAAAAGTGTTCCAGCATTAAAAGACTCAAATTCCATAGTGGCTTTGTCTGTCTCTATTTCTGCTAAAATATCTCCTTCTTCAATAACATCTCCTACTTTTTTAAGCCATGTAGCTACCGTTCCTTCTTCCATAGTGTCTGAAAGTCTTGGCATATTCACTACAATAACTCCTTCCGGCAAAGCCGTAGCTGTGGCAGTCGCGACTACTACTGGAGCGGTTACTTCTGCTGCTGAAACGGCTGCTTCGGCTGCGCTGGCCTCAGAAGCCTCTTGGGCTGCTGGAGCACCACCAGATAACAAGGCACTAATGTCTTCTCCTTTTTCTCCAATAATGGCTAAAAGCGCATCTACCGGGGCAGCGTCTCCTTCTTGAATGCCTATGTGAAGTAAAGTACCTTCATTAAAAGATTCAAATTCCATGGTGGCTTTGTCGGTTTCTATTTCTGCTAGAATATCTCCTTCAGAAATAACGTCTCCAACTTGCTTTAACCATTTTGCCACAGTACCTTCTTCCATGGTATCACTCAGCCTGGGCATATTTACTACTATTGCCATATCTCTTATTTATGTGGTAAAAATGGATAATCTTTTTGTTCGTACACCATGTCGTACAATTGCTGTACTGGTGGGTAATCTGAAGCCTCCGCAAAGTCTTCACATTCTTTCACTAGGTCTTTAACCCTTTTATCAATCGCTTTGACCTGAGCGTCAGTAGCGTATTTTTTCTTCTTAATCACATCGAGAACCTGAGTGATAGGGTCAATTTTCTTGTACTCCTCTACCTCATCTTTGGTTCTGTAATGCTGTGCATCTGACATAGAATGCCCTCTATATCTGTAAGTTTTCATTTCTAAAAACGTTGGCCCACCACCACTTCTGGCGCGCTCCACTGCCTTACTTACTTCTTCTGCAACTTTAACAGGATCCATTCCATCTACCGGACCACATGGCATTTCGTAACCAAGACCCAGTTTCCAAATATCTGTACTGTAGGATGTTCTCGCAACAGAGGTTCCCATAGCGTAGCCGTTATTTTCACAGATAAAAACTACGGGTAATTGCCACAACATAGCCAAGTTAAACGTCTCGTGCAAAGATCCTTGTCTTACTGCACCATCTCCCATATAACAAAGCGTTACCCCATTTTGCTTAAAATACTTGTCTGAAAAAGCCAGACCAGCACCCAATGGAATTTGACCACCTACAATTCCGTGACCACCATAAAAACGGTGCTCTTTAGAAAAAATGTGCATGGAGCCACCCATACCTTTAGAGGTACCTGTTACTTTTCCAAATAATTCAGCCATTACTTTTTTGGGATCTACTCCCATACCTATGGGCTGAACGTGGTTTCTGTAAGCAGTGATCATTTTGTCACAGCTCAAATCCATTGCGTGCAATGAACCGGCTAGTACAGCTTCTTGACCATTATAAAGGTGTAAAAAACCCCTTACTTTTTGCTGGATGTAAACGGCAGCTAATTTGTCCTCGAACTTTCTCCAGAACAGCATGTCTTCATACCACTTAAGGTATACCTCTTTTGTTACTTTTTTCATATACTTATATTTATATGTATTCCGTTGGATGGAAAGCAAAAATACAGATAAAATGGCTTCTGCAAAAAAGATTGATTAAAAAGATAACACAAAAGCAGCATTAAAATACCAATTGGTATTTTAAATGACACAATAGATTATTATTCAACTGTTTAAATATAAATAAGGCTGGAATTTATTTTAAGTATTTACTGCTAAAAGCGAAGGGAAGTAAGTCTAAAACACTGTTGCAACACACAATTTTCCCACTAGCCCCCATAAAAATAATTGGAATTAAAGTTGACTGCTTCTGCTCGTATTCTGCAAGGGTTTGTCTACAATTTCCGCAAGGAGATGCAGGTGTTTCAGATGGATCCAAATGGGTGTTAGCGGTCACTGCAATGGCTTTGATAGAAACACCTGGATACTGTGCGGAGGCATAAAAAATAGCAACGCGTTCCGCGCACAGTCCTGAAGGATAGGCGGCGTTCTCTTGATTGTTCCCTCTTATAATCAGTCCGTTTTCTAGTAAAACAGACGCCCCTACATTAAAATTTGAATAAGGAGCGTATGCATTTGCTCTAGCCAAAACAGCCTCTTGCATTAATGATTGAAAAGAAGGGCTTAATTCCTCAAGGGTTTCATAAATAGTATATTCAAAAGTATGGGTCTGCTTAGGCATAAATAAACTAATTAGGGGAGTTAAATGAAAAAGAAAATCTCAGGGTATTTTCCAATGGATTTCTAATTTGCGATATAGAAAAAAGATACGACAAATCTATTTGAAAACTTTTAATTGTAACACCTGAACCTAAGGTAAAAAACCGCCTAGATCCTGTAAATTTCGATTCTGTAAAATACCCTGTTCTGAGCATGAATATCTTTCTCAAGGTATACTCCAAACCAAGCCCTAAACGCCACTCTTTGAGTTCGTCTGAAAAACCTCCTGGTGCATCTGAAAAAGAATCCAATATACCACTCACAAAATCTATTTGTTGAAATTCAGCCAAGTCTGCACTGTCTAATACTCCATCTTCATTATAATCTTGGGGCATTGGCACCAAATATTTATTTAAATCAATAGATAATGCCAAAACACTGTTAGGACTATACGCAAAATCGTAGCCTATCCCAAGTCCTAAATTTGACGGTAAAAAATCTTCCTGACCATTAGCGTCATAAGCAATTTTGGGACCCAAATTTGAGATATTTAATCCCCACCTCCACCTACCGTCAAAGGCTGGAAAAGATTTAAAATCTCCCTGATAATATGCAGATACGTCTACAGAAAAACTGTTTGCAGCCCTACTGTCTATACTGGCCTCTTGTGGGAATTTTAAATCAGATCGAATAAAACGTCCAGCCACCCCCATACTCAATCTTGGAGACAACTTTAATGCGTAACTTCCATCTACAGCTATTTCATTGGGTTTTGTAATCATTCCTGGATCTGAAGCAAACTGCCTGAGCTCTATATCGCCTAAAGTAAAATACCGCAATCCTATGGAAAAAGCTGATCGGTCCGTAGGTTTTTTAAAATAGTATCCGCTTAAGAGCGCTATATCAGAAATAATACTTTCTAAGTAAGGTGTATATCCCAAACCAATTCCTGAATTTGCAACAGAAAAAACATATTTAGAAGCGTTCCATTGCATGGAAAATGCATCTGGAGCTGTAGCCACACCAACATCACCCATTCCTGAAGAACGGGCATCTGAAGCGATATTTAAAAAGGGTACCGCTGTGGTTATCACAGAATTTTGTTCCTGAGACAAAGCCCTAGTAAATCCTAAAAAAACAAAAAGTGCAACAAAAAATGACTTCATAAATGGTTTAAAAAAATAACGCTAAGAAAGTGACTATATTGCATAGCCCATTTACAATAAATTGCTTTTTAAATGTAATTACCTTAGACTTAAGCAAAAACTTTAACCAAAAGAACAATAAATTAGACAAAAATTAGTTTTAATAGCTCAGAAAAGAGATAATATTTTATTGAATACTGCCTAGACTCTTTAATCTATATTATATTTGTAGGGACAACGTGAAATTATGAAAATTAACTATCGATACTTTAGTCTTTGCCTTATGGCTTTGACGCTTATAAATACCTCTTGTAAGAAATCTTCAGCGAGCAGCTCAGTTTCAAGAGGAACTGGCTGGAAAATAGACAACTTCAAAACTTTTAAAGAGCAAGAAACAGCTCCAGGATTGGTTTTTATAGAAGGAGGCACTTTTACTAAAGGTAAAGTCCAGGACGACATTATGAAGGATTGGAACAACACGCCAACCCAACAACATGTTCAGTCTTTCTACATGGATGAAACTGAAGTGACCAATAGCATGTACTTGGAGTACCTG
>Ga0208173_1000700_pt1 | contig 9490 bp, 6 predicted proteins | sample Colrivmet1555C02_FD_187669 | JGI IMG/M metagenome (GOLD analysis project Ga0208173, IMG submission 187669) | Estuarine microbial communities from the Columbia River estuary - metaG 1555C-02 (SPAdes) (version 2) | ecosystem: Environmental > Aquatic > Marine > Intertidal zone > Estuary | place: USA...
TACAAACTATCATAAGCCCTGTAGCCAAGGGATCTAGTGTGCCCGCATGTCCTACTTTAATGACGCGCGTAAGATTGCGTACTTTTTTGACTAAGTCAAAAGAAGTCCATCCAATAGGCTTATCTAGTAATAATACCTTGCCTTCTAAATAAGGCATAAGTGCATCAGGTATTGGTTTTTGTTTCATTGAATTTGAAAACTTATTAGCAAAACTTATTAGGAAAAATTATTAGAGAGCATTACTAATTAGTAAGCTCTTGCAAATAAAACACGTTGTGTAGATGCATTACCCGTTAAAACACATTTTCCATTTTCTAAAACATTGTCTAAGGGTATACAACGAATAGTGGCTTTGGCTAATTCTTTAATTTTATCTTCTGTTTCAGCAGTCCCATCCCAATGTGCGGAAATAAATCCTCCCTTGCTGTCTAAGACTTGCATGAATTCATCCCATGTATCTACTTTAGTGATATGTTCGTCGCGGTATTTTTTAGCACGTTCAAATAAATTATTTTGAATTTCTACTAATAAATTTTCTACTGTTTGCGTTAAGCCTTCCATGGCCACAGCGGCTTTTTCTTTCGTATCACGACGTGCTAATTCTACTTGTTTGTTTTCTAAATCGCGTGCACCAATGGCAATACGAATAGGTACACCTTTTAATTCATACTCTGCAAATTTCCAACCTGGTCTTGCATGATCTGAGTTATCGTACTTCACTCTAATACCTGCTGCCTTAAAGGATTTCACCATCTCTCCCACTTTCTCATCCAATACTTGCTTTTGTTCTTCTCCTTTATAAATAGGTACAATCACTACTTGAATAGGTGCAATGCGTGGAGGTAAAACTAAACCTTCATCATCGCTATGTGTCATGACAAGCCCTCCAATTAATCTTGTACTTACACCCCAGCTAGTAGCCCAAACATATTCTTGTTTATTATTTTGATCACTAAACTTTACATCAAATGCTTTCGCAAAATTTTGTCCTAAGAAATGGGAAGTACCTGCTTGCAATGCTTTTCCATCCTGCATAAGTGCTTCAATACAATAAGTATCTTCTGCACCTGCAAAACGCTCATTGGCTGTTTTCACTCCTTTTAATACAGGTACTGCCATCCAATTTTCTACGAAGTCGGCATATACATTCAACATTTGTTTTGTTTCTGCAATAGCTTCGACTGCAGTCGCATGTGCAGTATGTCCTTCCTGCCATAAAAATTCAGCAGTGCGTAAAAATAAACGTGTACGCATTTCCCATCTTACCACATTCGCCCATTGATTGACCAAGATGGGTAAATCACGATAAGACTGAATCCAAGTTTTATAGGTATTCCAAATAATGGCTTCACTAGTTGGTCGCACAATTAATTCTTCTTCTAATTTCGCTTCCGGATCGACCATCAATTTTCCTTTATTATTAGGATCGGCAATTAAACGGTAATGCGTAACCACAGCACACTCTTTGGCAAAGCCTTCTGCATTTTTTTCTTCCGCCTCAAAAAGTGATTTAGGGACAAATAATGGGAAGTAGGCATTTTGATGGCCCGTGTCTTTGAACATTTTGTCTAAGACATCGCGCATATTTTCCCATAAAGCATAACCATAAGGCTTAATAACCATACATCCTCTAACTGCGCTATAGTCAGCAAGTTCGCCTTTAATGACTAAGTCATTATACCATTGAGAATAGTCCTGGGCCCTTGTAGTTAGTTCCTTTGCCATCGTGAAAATCTTAACAAATTATATAGTAATAAATTCAAGTACGAAAAACGCTCTATATTTTATTTTTCAGTACCTTTATACTAGCAAATGTATGCTAATTAAGGGGCATATAAAAACCTAAAACTTACGAAAATGAAGACTCAAAAAACTAACACTTATTTAAGGCTAATAGCCATTGGCATAGTGGCTTTTAGTTTTTTTGGTACCAGTTGTACAAGTTTACAACAAAGCACAACTGTTGCTACCGATGATTTATACTATACTCCTAACAATAAAGTAGTGAGCGCGGAAAAATTAGTGGCTATTGAAAAAGCAGAAAATGGAATGGCGCAAGATGAAGAATATCAAGAATATCAAAACTATCAAGACGACCGTTTTTTAAGATTAAAAGTGGCGAACAGAAACCGCTGGTCAGCCATTGACGATTTTGGCTATTGGAACAACCCAAGATTTAATATGGGATTTGGTCTTGGATGGGGTGGTGGTTTTGGCGGATGGGGCGGTTGGGGCTTTGACCCTTTCTGGGGCGGAGGTTTTGGTGGTTGGGGAGGCGGATTTGGTGGTTGGGGCGGAGGTTTTGGTGGTTGGGGAGGCGGATTCGGTGGCTGGGGCGGAGGTTTTGGTGGATGGGCTGGTGGATTTGGTGGCTGGGGCGGAGGACTTGGTGGATGGGGTTTTGACCCATTCTGGGGTGGTTTAGGAGGATGGGGCTATGACCCTTTCTGGGGTGGATTTGGTGGTTGGGGCGGCGGATTTGGTGGATGGGGCGGTGGATTCGGCGGCTGGGGTGGATGGGGCGGTGGATTCGGTGGATGGGGCGGCTGGAACCCTTACTTTGCAGGATATTGGAATCCATACATGCCAATTTATTATGGTGGTGGTTTTGTAAATAATGGAGGAAGACCTTTTCAATCTCCAAGCGCTGTAAGATCAAGCCCTTCTGCTATTAATGCCTACAGAAACAACCGTGGTTATAATAATACGAATAACAGTGTCAACACTACTACGGGTAATACAAGATATACAAGTAACCCTACTTTAAATAGCAATTTTGGAAATTTAATGAAGCGTGTTGTTACGAATAATAGTAATACCAATTACGCAAATAGTTATGACCGTCCTGCTCGTTATTTTTCGAATAATAACTACAATGGCGGTAATCAAAATCAAACAAACAGCACCAATAATAGTAATAACAGAGCAAGTTTCCAAAGCAACGGCAATAGCAATGCAGGTGGAAGAAGTGGTGGATTTAACAGCAGTGGAAGTTCTTCAAGTAGCCCACGTGCTGCAAGAATTCCATAAGCCATAGCTAAGAAATAAAAATTTATTGGAAAGTTTTGAGGTAAAGTTTAGTGGAAAGTTTTAGTAGAATGAATTTGTAGAAAGTTTTTAAAAATCAAAGTATCAATTATGAAGAAATTATTTTTTTTAATATTAATGGGATCTAGTTTAACCATGTATGCACAAGAACCTGAAGATGGGCTTCGCCTATCTTGGTTTGCACCCAATGGAACAGCTAGAAGCAATGCTTTAGGTGGAGCCATGGGTTCTTTAGGAGGCGATTTATCTTCTAATCATATTAATCCAGCCGGCCTTGGTTTTTATAAATCAAGTGAGCTTTTGTTAACTCCAAAATTCTTAGTGCAAACTAATAATTTTAATTACAGAGGCACAAGCTCTTCCAATACAAATTCTAAATCTAATTTCGGATCAGTGGGTATGGTTTTTGCGGATGGACAAAAAAGAAACAACTGGACAAGCACTGCCTTCTCTATTACCTATAATCAAGTTGCGAATTTCAATAACCATTCTAGTTTTGGTGGTAAAAATAATTTTAGCAGTTTATCTGAAAAATATTTAGAAGAATTAGTGGGCGACCAAGCCGATTCTAATGCAGCCCTAAGTAATTATATTTTTGGAAGCTCACTTGCCTTTAGAACTTATTTAGTAGATACGACTGTAGATGCAAGAGGTAATGTTAATGGCTACCAAAGTTTAGTGCCTATTTCTTCAGGCGTAAACCAGGCTTATGACGCACATACTACTGGAAGCTATGATGAATTAGCCTTCGGCTGGGGTGGTAATATGGACGATAAATTATACCTAGGGGGTAGTTTAGTTTTACCTATGATCAATTATTCTAAGAGACTTACCTATTCTGAAGTAGATGCCACTACTAATCCAGATAATAATTTTTCATCCTTTGTTTTAGATGAAAATTTTTCTTCAAGAGGTTGGGGTTTAGGAGCTAAGTTGGGTATTATATACAAGCCTGAACCTTTTTTAAGAGTGGGCTTTACCTTACATACGCCTCAAGTCATTTCATTTAGAGATCAAATAAGTGCTAGCTTGTCCACCAATACTGAAAAGTATGCAGGTACGCTGTCAGCTAGTTCTGGCGAATTAAATAATGGATATGCTGGTATAAGAGAATATACAATTTCTACACCAACTAAAGCAATATTTAGCACAAGCTACTTTTTTGCTTCTCCTAGTAAACCATCACAACCACTTGGTTTTATTGCTGCCGATTTAGAGGTTGTAAACTATGCAGGAACTCGTTTTTATTCCAATAACTACGATAAAGCCACTAGCGATTATTATAGTTTAATGAATAGCGTTATTAAAGATGCTTATAAAAACAATATTAATTTTAAATTAGGCTCTGAAATAAAATTAAGTAGCAACTGGATGATAAGAGGCGGTGCTGCTTATTATGGCTCTCCTTATAAAGATGAAACTATTAAAGCTTCTCGCATGGTATTGAGTGGTGGTATTGGATATAGAACCAATAGAAACTTTATTGACTTTACTATTGTTAGCTCCAGCACTAAAGATGCAGTCTTCCCTTACCGTTTAAGTGATAAGCCTAATACTTATGCTAGTTTAACTGCTAACCAAGTATTATTTAATATTGGCTACGGTATTAGATTCTAATATTAACTCATTGATATAAAAAAAGCCATCCCTCGGGATGGCTTTTTTGTGTAGGATATATTAACCCTATTTTAAATCAGTTGTCTTTAATCCTTGATTCATTTTAATATCTGTATACTTTACATTTATTTTCATTTGACCCATATCGATAAGTTGCTCTGAAGAAATTTGAACGCCATTTACAGTTTGATAGCCAGTATAAAATTGTTGTTGCGTCATGGTGCCTTGTCCTGGTACTTCTTCTGATTTTGAAGTCTTTACTAATAAAAATGTTTTAGCATCGTAAAAACGGTGAGATACTTTTTTAGAAGGCGTAGTCACTTCTACATCAATGGCATCTTTACCATCTACTTTTTCTCCGCCTACAATTTTCAAACCATACCCTTTAGCAAGGTATAATTGCTCTGGAGCAAGAAAAGTAGATTCGTCTAAGCCTTCTTTTAAATCATCTGTCATGGGTGCTTCTTGTCCTTGTTGTGAAACAGAGTATTTACCATTCACTACTGCTTGTCTCATCATTGCCATTCCACCCATTGACATGGTGGTTACAGAATTACCCGGCATTACAATGGTTTGCTTCATTTCTAAAGACTGTCCCATTACATTAGCAGTACCTTTTAATTGAACATCTTTCACATTGTCTAAAGCTTCTTTTGAACCAATGGCAGCAATGGCTTTTTCCATTAAAGCAGTAGGTGTTAAACTAGCATCTGCTTTTACCTCAGTTGGCGCGGCTACTTCATTACCTTCAATATCAAAATACTTTACTGGACCATATTTTTCTAAGCCTTTAGCAATTTGCTTGGCATTACCTACAATTACAATATGCATTTTTGCAGGGTTCAATAAAGTAGCTGCTACATCTTGTACTTTTTGAGCATCTACTGCAGCTAAATTGGTTAAGTATTTTTGGTAATAGTCCGCAGGTAATTTATTTACAGCAATAGATAAAGCAAAATTAGCAATCGTACTAGGGCTTTCTAAAGAACGCGCAAAGCCACCTGCTAAATAATTCTTCATGCGGCTTAATTCTGTATCGCCTACTTTCGTATTACGAATAATATTTAATTCGTTTAAAATTTCTTGGATAGCGCTATCTGTTTTTTCGTTTCTAACAGAAGCCTCTGCGCTAAACATACCTATTTGTTTGCTAGGAGAGATAGAAGAATAAGCACCATAAGTAAATGCATGCTTCTCACGTAAGTTGGCAAATAGTCTTCCAGAGAAACCACCTCCTAAAATATTATTCATCACATTAGAAGGAATATCATTTGGTGACCCTTTTGTTAAATTAACCGTAGTAGCAATAGTTACCACACTTTGAACAGAGGCTGGTCTGTCTATAATAGCTACATAGGTTGTAGCAGGAATAGCTGGCTTCTCATACACCGGCTGTGTAAATGTACCCTTAGCCCAAGTACCAAAATTCTTTTCAGCAAGCGCCTTGGCGTTGGCTGGGTCAATATCTCCTACAAATATTAAATACGCATTATTAGGTATCCAATAGGTTTTGATAAAGTTTTTTACATCTTCTACTTTTACAGCATTCACTGTTTTAATAGTAGTTATTTCACCAAATGCATGGTTCGCTCCGTATACTAATTTCTTCATCACATTATTAGAAATAGCATCTGCATCATCTTTACTAGATTCAATTCCAGAAATAGTTTGCTTTCTTACTTTCTCTAATTCATCACTAGATAAAGCAGGACGTAAAATGACTTCTGACATTAACTCCATTAATTTAGGGAAATTATTTTTTAAAGAACTCACTGTAGCATATTGACTAGAAGTAGACATACTACCTCCTAAAAATTCAACCGCTTCATCTAATTCAGCTTTAGACTTAGTTGTAGTTCCTCTTTGAAGTAGTTGGCCTGACATACTGGCCAAGCCTGCCTTATCGCCTTCTTTGAATCCGTCTACATCTAAAGCCAAAGTAGCAGTGACTTTCGGCAATTTTGTATTTTTTACTACAAAAACTTGCAAGCCGTTCGCTAAAGTAAATTTAACAGGACTAGCCACTTGTATTAAAGGTGCCTTCCCTGGCGCAGGAGACTTAGTTCTATCCAATGTTTGTGCCATTGAAAAGAAGGGTAAACATAATAAAACGCTGTATATATATTTTTTCATAAAATTATTTTTTGATGCTATGAATAGCCTTACTTATTTAGTTGTTTTTTCTTTTGGTAAATAATGAAGTGCTACCCTGTTCTCTTTATTCAAATATTTTTTAGCAACTTTCAAAACATCTTCTCTAGTTACTTTATTGTATTTCTCTAGTTCGGTATTAATTAAATTCGCATCACCAAAATACACTTCATTATTAGCTAAGCTTTCTGCAATACCTGCCATCGTGGCTTTGCTATCTACTAAGGCCGTAGTAATTTGGTTTTTCACTTTTTGAAATTCACGCTCTCCCACAAGTCCTAACTTTAATTCATTAACTACACTATCCATACTTGCTTCCAAAGTTTCTACCTTAACACCCATATTGGCAATAGTTAATGCAATAAATAAGCCATCGTCTTCATTGAAAAAAGGTACCGATTGAGCTGCTACTGCTAATTGTTTTGAATCTACCAAGGTCTTATTCATTCTAGAAGAAGCTCCTCCAGATAAAATAGTAGAGAGTAAATTAAATGCATAATACTCTTCTCCACCTTGCTTAGGTGCACGGTAAGCATGTAATATAGCTGGTAACTGAATGTTGTCATATACATTATCACGCACTTCACCACCTAAAGGAGGTTCTTTAATACTAGGACGGTTCATAGGTAATGTACCTTTAGCAATAGGGCCAAAGTAAGCTTCAATTTTTTTCTTTAATTCTGGAATATTGATATCCCCTGCAATTGATAAAACACAATTATTAGGTACATAATAAGTTTTATAAAACTGAATGAACTCTTCTAGTTTGGCAGCATTTAAATGATCCATGCTTCCAATAGGTGACCATTTGTAAGGATGCACCTTATAAGCTCTTACAAGAATTTCATTTAAAAAAGAACCATAAGGACGGTTATCTACTCTTTGACGCTTTTCTTCTTTTACCACTTCGCGTTGAGTATTCACTCCAATTTGTTCAATTTTAGCATGCATCATACGCTCACTTTCTAACCAAAGACCAAGGTCAACTTGATTAGAAGGAAGTAGTTCGTAATAAAAAGTACGGTCTTGTGAAGTATTGGCATTTAAAGCGCCCCCTGCATTGGTTACATATTTATCGAATTCTCCTCTTTTAATATTATTTGAACCTTCAAATAATAAATGTTCAAAGAAATGGGCGAATCCTGTTCTTGCAGTGTCTTCGTTTTTTGAACCTACATGATAAAGTGCCGTTACTGCTACCACTGGTGCAGAATGGTCTTCATGTAAAATAATTTTTAATCCGTTGGGTAAAGTATATTTTTCAAATTGAATGGTTTGGCTTTTTGCCAGAGTTCCAGTCATTAAAAAAAGACATACCAATAGGACGCTTCCTAATTTTTGCATACTTAAAGTTTTAAATAAAATGTAATGAATATACCACTATATCAATGGCTATATTATGGGCCAAAAATAACCATATTTTGAATGGCTTAGGTTTCTAATATGTTAATTTCTAAAAATATTAAACTATTATAATAAAACCTGCTTAGGCTCAATACTACCTGCCTTAAACCAAGTAGTGGCAGGGTCTCGCTTAAACCAGGTCATTTGGCGTTTAGCGTAATGGCGGGTATTTTGTTGGATATTTTCTATGACTTTTTCACGGCTTATTTTCTGCTCGAAATAGTCCTTCCACTCGCTATAACCAACAGTTTGCAAAGCATTCAATTGACCATAATCTTCTAAGCCTTTTACCTCTTTTTCCAAGCCAAGCTCAATCATATTCAAAACCCTATCATTAATTCGTTGGTATAATTCTTCCCTATCTAATTCTAAGCCAATTTTAACTATTTTAAATGGCCTTTCAATGGCTTTCTTATTTTGAAAACTTAGAATTGAGCTGCCAGTTCCTAGAATTACTTCTAAGGCCCTCATTAATCGCTGTGGATTTTTTTGTTCGCCCTTCTCCCAATAGGGAGGATCTTTTACCGATACTTCTTTTTGCAACCAGCGTAAACCTAATTTCTCATAGTTTGCGATAATATTTTCTCGAATACTTGGTTCAATAGCTGGAATTAAATCCAAGCCCTCACAAAAGGCTTTAATATATAAACCCGTTCCTCCCACCATGACAACTGCATCCTTTGTAGCGAATAAAGATTGTGCTTTTTCTAAGGCCCAATTTTCAAAGTAAGAGGCATTAATGTTTTCAGTAATTGAATGTGATGCAATAAAATGATGCTGCACCAATTTCAACTCCTCTTCACTTGGTCTAGCTACTCCTATATTCATTTCTTTATAACACTGACGAGCATCTGCTGAAATAATTTCTGTATTTAATGTTTTAGCAAGCGCAATAGCAAAACTTGTTTTTCCTACAGCGGTAGGACCCATTACGATGTAAACGGTTTTAGACAAAATACTTGGACTAGTTTAAATTTGAAATAAATAAGTAAAACGAAATTATAGAACTAAAAAGCTTCTCCTTCGAAAAATCCAGAACCAGACTCATTATCCTGCTTGTTGTCATCTTCGCTTTCATCATCACCCCCGTCATCAGATGCATCCGCATCTTCTTCTTTATCGCTGTCTTCAGCATTGTCACCAACATCAGACGCATGCGCGTCTTCTTCTCCTTCTTCTCCAAATCCTTCGGCTGCTTCATTCAAATCATATTTCTCTTCAATGTCTGCAAATTTTTCACCCAGTAAACCCTTGGTGCCATATTGCATAG
>Ga0208173_1000709_pt1 | contig 9387 bp, 10 predicted proteins | sample Colrivmet1555C02_FD_187669 | JGI IMG/M metagenome (GOLD analysis project Ga0208173, IMG submission 187669) | Estuarine microbial communities from the Columbia River estuary - metaG 1555C-02 (SPAdes) (version 2) | ecosystem: Environmental > Aquatic > Marine > Intertidal zone > Estuary | place...
ACAATGCCTTGCATCAACGGGCCAAAGCTTTGGGCAAAAAGCAATGGTATCAGAGCTATAAACTTCGAATTGCCGTCGTTGAACGGGAGTACGGTTTTGAGGCGGAATAAGCAAGCGTGTGTTTTGATTTTCAAACCGCATTAGAATAAGGTGGGCATTTTTTTCTATTTTTAGTAAACTAACCATTTTTACCCTATTGGAAAACTCAACCGCAGTGCGCTATAAAGTATTGGAATACGCGCATTTCCCGCTTTGGATTATCAAAGACGCCTTTTGGTTTGGCGCACTTCATTTTGAAGCGCATAAACCAGTTTTAGAATTGATTTCCTTGACATTTGCTATCCCTACTATTCTGATATCCCTCTACCTGATTGGGGTGTCGAAAAGTTCATTTCAGCGCTTGGAGCACCTGTTGATCGGTTTTTGGTTAATGGCCAATACCCTCTGGATGACCAGTGATTTTTTTGGCTGGGCAATAACCTATTGGTCCATTGGATTCTTTTCTGCAGGCCTGTTGATTACGCCGTTATTTTTTTACCGCCTGATGCAAGCCTTTAAAAAATCGTAAACTACTCAATGATGAAATACACTCTTTTTTACCTCTGTGCGCTGCTATCTATCCTTGGAATACAGGCACAAGAAGCACTGTTTAATGCCCAAAACATTAACTCACCTGAGGTAAAATCAGACCAAAGCGTGGTGTTTCGCATTTATGCACCCCAAGCACAAGAGGTGCGTATTACGGGTGATTTTTTGCCGACTGAAAAAGTGACTACGCCTTATGGTGAGGCGGATGCGCCCATTAAAGCCTTGATGACTAAAGATCAAAATGGACTTTGGGTATATGAAACGCCTGCATTGGCCCCAGAACTGTACAGCTATTCGGTGATCGTCGATGGTTATGAGACCACAGATCCGAACAATCCCTTTTACATCAGGGATGTGGCCAGCACCAAAAATATTTTTTTGGTAGCTCAAGACTTTGCGGCAGATTATGCGGTTCAGGATGTGCCCCACGGCACATTGGCCCACCGTTGGTATGACGCTCCAGGTCTAGGAATGGATCGCAGATTGACTATTTACACCCCTGCAGGATATGAACAAAGCGGACAAGAATACCCAGTTTTGTATTTGTTGCACGGTGCTGGAGGTGATGAAGAGGCCTGGATGACCCTAGGTCGTACAGCGCAAATTATGGACAACTTGATCGCTCAAGGACAAGCGAAACCTATGATTGTGGTGATGCCCAATGGCAATGTGATCCAAGATGCAGCACCTGGCGCAGGCCATCTAGGATATTACAAACCTCAGTTTATGATTCCAGGAACCATGAATGGTCAGTACGAGGCTTCTTTTCCAGACATCGTCAATTTTGTTGAGTCCCAGTACCGCGTAAAAAAAGACAAAGCACATCGAGCTATTGCCGGTCTGTCCATGGGTGGATTTCACGCCATGCACATTTCACGTCTTTACCCTAACACCTACGACTATGTGGGACTTTTTTCTGCGGCCATTATGCCTAGAGCTGATCAAGATGCCGCCGGGGTCTACCAAAACATAGATGAGACACTAGCGGTGCAAAAAGCTAACGGAACTGCTTTGTATTGGATGGCGATCGGAAAAACAGATTTTCTCTACCAGGCCAATGTCGATTATCGTCAAAAACTAGACGCTCTAGGGATGCCGTATATCTACAGAGAATCTGAGGGCGGACACATATGGGGCAACTGGCGTATTTACCTCAGAGAGTTTGCGCCTAAATTATTTTAGTAAACGGTTTAATTTTTCTTGACCTCTTTATATTTTTCCGCGTAGTAGGCAATGATTTCAGGATAAGGCCCCATTTGGTGTTGGCTCTGGGGAAAGGGATCTAGGTAAGGTGGATAGGGGGTGGAGACCGGTTTTTTGACCAAATTGGGAAAATCCTGTTCCAGGTTGGGTTTTTGAGGCCTGGTTTGTTGGTTGATATACCCGGCTACATCGTAGGCCTCTTCATCGGTCAAGATAGGATTCTCATAGTTAATCCCAAAAGGCATATTGTTTTTGATAAATTGGGCAGCGGTAATGACACGGCTCATCCCAGCTCCATTGTTGTACGCATCTGGACCCCAGAGCGGTGGATAGGTATAACTAATGGCGCCTGGATTTTTTAATCCAAGTCCATTGCCTTGATGGCATAACGCACAGGCGCGATCATAAATGTCTTTTCCGTGTGTTAAATCTACAGCGCGATTAGGTAACTCAATCGGTTTTAATCCCTTTACTTTCTGCGCCTCAGTTCCCGCTTGATTTACGTCTAACCAATCGATATATGAAATGATGGCTTTCATCTCATATTGAATAGTATCCAGGGCTTTGCCATTCATGCTGCGCGTAAAACAACCGTTGACACGCTCGCCTAGGGTGCCTACTTTATCCTCTCTTCCGCGGTATTGTGGGAATCGCTGAGACACTCCGTTTAAAGGAAGTCCAAACGGCTGTGTTCCTTCATTTAAGTGACATGAACTGCATTTTAATCCGTTCCCAGTGATTCTTCTAGTAGGGTTTTCTTGTTGTGGGCCCAAGGTTTCGTCCGTGTGTACAAAAAATGCGTACCCATCTTGAAGTTGGGCGTCTCCGCTTTGAGCGATTCGTTCAGCGATGGATAATGCAGCTGTTTGTGTTGGTGTGGTTGGTGCAGTAATCGATGGTGTAGGCTTTTGGTTCATGAATATAAAAAGTCCCAAAAACAGAGTGCTGACGGCTCCCAAGAGATAAACACCTAACCAACCTATACTGCGGACAAGTTTTCTATACTCTTGCTCGGGCATTCCTTGCTTCATCTTACTTAGCGTTAAAATAAAAACCAATCCCTATGGCTGCTGTCCATTTTTTGGCTGGACTATCGTAGTAGCTGAGCAGGTTATACCTGACTTTTTTGTTGGGGTCTATCACAAACAATCCAAGTCCTTGTAGGGGCATTATTTCTCTGCCTTCTGGTGCACTGGGTTTGATCCTTAGCGAGGGGGCAAAATGAACACCTGCTTGTAGCTGATCTTTTTTTAAGAGGGTAAAACTAGGCCCACCCATGGTTACATAATAGCCTCCTTTGAAGTCAGCCAGTACATTGATGTGGCCTTGAGGCCAAAATTCAAACCTAGATTGTGCCTGAATGGAGCAGGTGAATAAAAGAAGCGCTAAAGAAAAAAACCAGCTATTTTTCATCAAATCGATGTTGTTTATTTGCCAAATGTATTAAAATATACCCTGTTGCTTGTGTCTTTTTCTGTAGCTTTAGTTACCAACTTTTCCATCTTTATGCAAGCAGATGTGTTTTTTGATCAGGGCTGCGGTCGGTGTTCGCTGATGGGTACGCCCCGTTGTAAAGTAGTGCCCTGGAATGAGTTATTGAGGTCGCTGCGCCGTGTATTACATACCACGACTTTAACAGAACAACTCAAATGGGGCGCCCCGTGTTACACCACCCATGGAAAAAATGTATTGATGTTGTCCGCCCTAAAAGACAAGGTCGTTGTTTCATTTTTTAAGGGAGCCTTACTTACTGACCCCGAAGGTTTGCTGGTTAAACCGGGGCCCAATAGCCAAGCCGCTCGATATCTGGTGTTTACCCGTATGGCTGACGTGGAAAAATTGAGTCGCATAGTGCTAGACTATATAGACGAAGCCGTCAAGTTGGAAATGAGTGGTGCAAAAATTGAGTTTCAAGATCAGCGCAATGCGCCCTATCCCCCTTTTTTGACAGATTATTTTGCGTCAAATCCTGAGTTGGCAGAAGCATTTGCCAGGCTTACCCCAGGTAGGCAGCGCAGTTATCTGATGCATTTTCAAAGCGCGAAACAAGCAGCGACACAGCTCAGGAGAATCCAGCAGTGTACCCCCAAGATTCTGATGGGTAAAGGCTGGCAGGAATACTAATCTTTACGACGGAAATAAATGGCCAAAGCCAAACTCAACAAGAGGTAGGCCATGATCGCTGACGAGGCATAGGGGATCATCAGGTCTAAACCAAACCAAGTCGGATACCCCCATAATAGCGCGAGACCCAGACCAAATTTTAGGGCCTCAGCGTAGGGTGCCCACCTGCTTTTATCCATAAACACGGTATATCCCATGATAGAGACCATCAAAAATATCCCATAGCTGATCACTTGGGTGTATTCGAATTGGGCAAATGCGATCAGCAAGTGAAAAACCAAACCAAAGTGAATCACCAACTGCGTCCAAGCCCACACTTTTTCAGAGCGGGACAGGGCTGTTTCATATTTGATTTGGTTTTTGGGATCTTCGGTAAATATCCAAGGATACTTTTCTGCGACATCGCTGGGACGCCACCCTGTGGGCATCCACCAAAGTCTCACTTTATCCCACCAGCTATGGGCGCGCCAAGCATCTTTGGCCAAGGCCCAAGCATGCATGTAATTGATCCAAATCGGATTCCAAGTGCTTACAGGTTTGATTACCCCATATACCGGGGGATCTTCTGGGAGTTCTTCTTGAAAAGTGCCGAATAGCTTGTCCCAAAAAATAAAAACTTGGCTGAGGTTTTTATCCAGGTACCTAGGGTTGATCGCATGGTGTACCCTGTGGTGAGATGGGGTGACCAAAATGTATTCCAGCACGCCCATTTTATCGATAACCCTCGTGTGGTACCAAAATTGGGCAAACAGGTGTAGGGGGGCCACAATAGCGACTACTTCCTGTGGAATGCCGATCAGCGCCATAGGGACATACAGAAAAAAATAAATCCCGACTACCGCTGAGATCGACTGACGCAAAGCACAGCTGAGGTTGAATTCCTCGCTGCTGTGGTGTACGATATGGCGGTTCCAAAACACATTGATTTTGTGGTCGAATCGATGACTCCAATACCCGACAAAATCCATCCCCAAAAAAGCCAGTGCATACACCCACCAGGAGGGAGTCACTTGTGTTAAAGCTACATGGTCTACCAGCCAACCATAGGAAATCAGCACTACAGAGAGCCCCATTAGGTTTTTGAGCGTATTGGTCATCCCGGAACTCAAACTCGAGATCACATCCATCCCTCGATTGACTTCTAGTCCTTTTTGTTGGGCGATCCATTGTTCTAGGACAATAAGCACCAAGAATAAAGGAATGGCGTAACTAAGCGCTTGAGCGTACAATTCCATTGGGAAAGGTCAGAGTTGGTTATTGCTTTAAATATAAGCAGATTAACCAACTCCGACAACCCATCTAGGTTTAGTCCAAATCAAACTTTAATCCCAGAGACAGGGTGTGCAGGTCCTCCAATTGATTTTTAAACAAAGGAGACAGGTAGAGTTTGGCGTACAGTGCCGCATCGCCCATAGAAACATAACCACTCACCCCATAGACAAATTCGTTGACGTTGTACTGATTTTTCAATTTGTCTTTCAAGTCATCACCTTGTCGTTCGTATTTGATTTTTTGCATGTGTGTCAAGGTAAATCCACCAAAACCACCGACTCCGAGTACTGGTCCTCTTCCTCCCCCAAGTTGCAGGTGGACAGGAAACACCAGTTGAGTCGTGCGGAATTTAACTTTGTTGACTGGATAGGGGAAGGGCTCAAGGCCTACTTGTCCCCGATAGTTGACAAAATATTGGTTGTCTTTGATGTTGAGTTTATTCCAAACCAAAGTTGCTCCATAGTTGATGTTGATCAAGTTGCTGTTTCTGATCAGTCGGGTAGTTTCTTGATAACCGAATTCCACAAAACCTGAACCTCCTAACTTAAAGGGTAAGTCATTGATGTCTTGTCCTTCGCTGGCCGCATTGTTAAAACCAAAGGCCAATACCGCCCCGTCATACCTCTTGGTATTGTAATACACGTAGTTTTCTCCTTGATTTCCCCGTTGATCCGTATTTCTGTCTTTCCAAGCTACACGAACTCTACTCGGGCCATTGTAGGAAAACCAATCGCCTTGGAATCGATCAGATCTTTGATCTATAGAGTCGTCATGATGCTCGATTCGTTCACGCTCTTGGTCAAAAACAGTTCTAATCGAATCAGCGCGCGCTTGGGTACGTGTTGCTGCTTTTTCCAATTCCAATCTTCTCTGGTCGAGTACTGCATCAGCGTAGGCGACTTCTTTGTTCTCAGCCAGTGCAGCACTGTGTTCCTCCAGTGCCTTTTGGTTGTCTAAAATGGCCCAGCGCAGTTCTATATTTTTTGCGTGGAAAGCGGCCAATTTCTCTTTTTCTAATTGGGCTTGTTCCGCAGAAATCAACTTTTTCTCCAATCGTTCATTGATCGCCATCAATGCGGATTTTAGCGCTTCTTTTTCTTCCTGTTCAATGGTGTTGTAGGCACTGGCGTAATCAGTAATCCCTTTCTTTTCTTGGGCCATTACTGAGCCTAGGCTGAGCCATACAGCGGCTAGGGCAATAAAAATCTGTTTTTTCATCGGTGTTGTCTTTATGGTTTTTATTTTATTTGAAGGACTACGGCTGTTTTTACAGAAGCATATCCGGTTTTTAATAAGTCGATTATGGGCAAATACCTCTGCGGTTGAATGGATTCCTCTACTTCAAGCCATAATCCATAAGGATCTACTTTTTCTTCTGGAGTGGTTAGCAGTTTTCGCTGATTAATCGCTCGTTCAATCATCAGTTCTGCCTCTACCTCTGCCGCCAATGCTCGTTTATCCACGAGATTTACCGCCAATTCCAGTTGGTTGGAAACAGTAATATTTTCTTGTGCTTGTTCGGTGACAGATAAGGTAGTGATCGGGTCACTGTTTGTGGCTATCGACTTATTTTGTCTCTTTTGACTAGTCCTCGACGGCTCAATCACGACTATTTCCGAATTAATGGGTTCGGAGGAGACGTTTTGTTGGGGTGCAACAAATTGGTTCGTGCTGGGCAACTGATCCATGGGTAGGACTGTGTTGGTTGTTTCTAAAACGGTTTTCGGCCAAAAGATCAACCCAATAACCAAAGCTGCAGCAGCACTCCATGTCCAAAGGGGAATAGGTACTCTTTTTTTTCTATCACTTTTTTGAGTTTGGTCTAAGCGCACTGCTAAGCGGGACCAAGCATCTTCAGACGGAGTTACGGACCGCTCCTTCAAGGCAGTGTACAGGCGGGTTAAGCCGTCTGTATGTCGGTTAGGATTAGTTTCTTGGTGTGGCATAATGTTCTTTTTTGGATTCCATATATTGGATCTGTAAAGCCTTTCGGGCTTTGTTTAATTGGGCCTTTGAGGCACCTAGGGTAATATCAAGCATCTGGGCAATTTCGTGGTGTTGATAACCTTCTACGACAAAAAGCATAAAAACCACCTTACATCCAGGTGTCAGAGCATCGACCCATTCAGAAAGCACTTGTTCTGTCCAGGTAGATTCTACCTCAGCAGACACAGCCAGAGAATAGAGCTCGTCGATATCTTGCTCGATCAATAGTTCTTTTTTTGAACGGAGCCAGCTCAGGCATTCTCGAACCATGATTTGTCGCAACCACCCCTCGAAAGCCCCTTCGTTTTTAAACTGGTCAATTTTTGTCAATGCTTTAAAAAAACCATCGAGCATTACCTCTTCCGCATGTTGAGTGTCTTTGATGTAGTTTCTGCAAACACCCAGCATTTTGGCCCCAAAACGATGAAAGAGTTCCGCCTGGGCATTTCGTTCATGGAGACGTGCCTGTTGGATCAGTTCAGTGAGGGACTTTTTGCGGTTGATCAAATTCATGTACTCGGGCTACACATCTATAGACGCATAAAAAAGGCAAATGGTTACTTTTTCTGCTAAATTAGTGGCAAATAAGTGGATTGATGAACGCATTTGCCCAAAATACCTCCGTAATACACTACCAAAAGGGGTTGTATGATACCCATCCTTTTCCCGATCAAGTGTATGCTCGAGAAAAATTGGCCAACAGTGCTGTGTGCTGGATCAACACCTATGGACTCCACTTTCAGGAAGAATTTGCTCATCTGATTAAGGGGCTTACCTGGGATGATTTTTTAATTAAGTTATTGGGGGCTCCGGAGCACGCCAATAAATTACTTCATGTAGATCAGACACTTTTTGTTTCCATTCGCATTTTAAAAACGGATCAAAAAAGCCTGGGATCTGAGCAGATGTATTTTATGTTTGATCACCAGATACTTTGGAGCATTCAAGAGAAAAAAGGAGACTATTTCGGTTGGATTCGGGAACGTATCGAACACGATCGCGGCGTGGTGCGCAAACAAGGCACCGATTACCTATTTTACTTGATTTTGGAATCAATTGTAGAAAATTACAAGGCGACATTTCGAAAATTAACACAGAAAGAATGGGATATGTCTCGACTGCTACATACTGAGCCAACCACAGAGGTGATGTTGCGGTTGGAAAAAAGCAAAAAGAAATTAATCAAAATAAAAAGAGCCGGAACCTCACTGAGAGAGATATGTTTGAAGTTAGAATCAATCGACAACCACCAAGTGCACAAAAAGTATTTTGCTGAACTCAAGGAACAATGTGCGATTTTGCTTTCTGAAATCGATTTCGAGATTCAAGAGATTGAAAGCTCAGTAAATCTGATGTATAGCCTACAGAGCCAAAAGCTCAATGAGGTGATGAAAACCCTAACTATTTTTTCAGTGACCTTTATTCCACTAACTTTTTTGGCAGGAGTTTACGGTATGAATTTCAAGTATATGCCTGAGCTTTCTTCGCCAAATGGATACTATATCATTTTGGGAATTATGGCAGTTACTTTTATAGGCGTCCTGTCCTACTTCAAATCTAAGAAATGGTTTTAATTCCCTCTGCGCAAGAGGTTGTTGAAGTTGTTAAAGCTACAGGAACCCCAACGTATGCTGAAGTGGCCCAAAGGTTTTTTAAAACCGATCCGGGCCAATACGGTGCTGGAGATGTTTTCTGGGGCGTGCGCAATCCCCAAGCAAGAGCAATTGCCCAGCAATACGGTAGACTACCCCTCAAAGAAGTACATACACTGTTGGATCACCAGGTTCATGAAGTACGTATGGTGGGCGTATTGATCTTGGTGGAGCAATTCAAAAAAGCCAAAACAGCGTCAGAGAGAAACACCGTGTACGAATTTTACACCCATCATTTTGAGCGCATTAATAATTGGGACTTAGTCGATTTAAGCGCTCATATCATTGTTGGTGAGCATAGCGCTCAATACGGTACCGAAGTCTTGTATGACTGGGTAAACAGCGATCATTTGTGGACCAGACGTATTGCCGTAGTTGCTTGTTTACACTTAATCAAAAAAGATCGTTTTGAAGAAATACTATCATTTTGCCTGACATTGAAAGAGGATCCTGAATCATTGATGCATAAGGCGTGTGGATGGATGCTGCGCGAGGTTGGTAAAAGAGATGTAGCGGTGTTGCGCAGTTTTCTTGAGCAGTGGGGGAAACAACTGCCTCGGAC